>Ga0209501_10000805_pt1 | contig 36978 bp, 42 predicted proteins | sample ArcticOcean_MG_C_4_FD_187434 | JGI IMG/M metagenome (GOLD analysis project Ga0209501, IMG submission 187434) | Marine microbial communities from western Arctic Ocean - ArcticOcean_MG_CB4_134 (SPAdes) (version 2) | ecosystem: Environmental > Aquatic > Marine > Oceanic | place: Arctic Ocean...
GCGGCAATATCGGAGCCTCGGCGCGGAACGCACGGATACATCGCCAGACCGTCTACAAGGCCCTGGAGCGAGACCAAACCTTCCGGGAGAAATTCGAGAAGGCCAAGGAAGAAGCGATTCTCCAGCTGGAAACTAAGCTGCACGAGTTAGCGCTCGCCGGCAATGTCCAGGCGTTGATGTTCCTGCTGCGACACCACGACCCCCAAACCTATAATCATCGAGTGCGAGAGGTATCGCGACCGATTGAGGTGGTTGGCACGATGAAGCTGAGCGATGACTAACTCCGGTATGCAGGAAGCCATCAACCAGGGCATGCAGGGTGATGCAGCCGCGGCACAGGGTGATTTCGCTTCGGCCGCCACGCATTATGGTGAGGCAGCTGATCTGTATCGCAAACTGGGTGACGACGCAGGCCTCGTAAGGGCGGTCTACAACCAGGGCTTTGCAGCCGGGGCACAGGGTGATTTTGCTTCGGCCGCCACGCATCATGCTGAGGCAGCTGATCTGTTTCGCAAACTGGGTGACGACACAGGCCTCGCACGGGCGCTCACCAACCAGGGCCTTGTAGCCGTGAAACAGGGTGATTTCGCCTCGGCCGCCGCGCTTTGTGGTGAGGCAGCTGATCTGTTTCGCAAACTGGGTGACGACACAGGCCTCGCACATGCGCTCAAGAGCCAGGGCATTGCAGCCAGCGAACTCGGTGATTTTGCTTCGGCCGCCACGCATCATGCTGAGGCAGCTGATCTGTTTCGCAAACTGGGTGATGACACAGGCCTCGCAATTGCGCTCGACGGCCAGGGCGTTGCAGCCGGGGCACAGGGTGATTCCGCCTCGGCCGCCGCGCTTTGTGGTGAGGCAGCTGATCTGTTTCGCAAACTGGGTGACGACACACGCCTCGCACATGTGCTCAGCGCTCAGGGCTTTGCAGCCCAGAAACTGGGTGATTTCGCTTCGGCCGCCACGCATTATGGTGAGGCAGCTGATCTGTTTCGCAAACTGGGTGATCATGAAGGTGCTGCATGGACGCGGGACCTTCAGGCCGAGTTGGCCAGGCAACTGGAGGAACAAAACTAGACAACCCTACGCGCGCGCGCGTGATCTTTACGTATAGCTGGATGTACGCCGGCACGCCACCAATCGCAGGATCGACAGCGATCAACGGGAGTTAAGACGAAATGAATCATGATCTGAGCCGGCCCGGACATCGCCCAAAGAACGAATTCGAGAGGACCGTATTCATCATTCAAGGCGAAAACGTAGTGGTTGTCGACTGCCCCGACACGGGATCGGCTAAACGGATCTGCGAATTCGCCTCGGATACCAACGAAACCACTGAAGTCTGGTTTGACTTTCCGTTGGGAAGCACGCAGTACTACTCGCCTGAGGCCTACGGCCCAGACCATGAACTGGGCAAACCATTTCGCGACAGGAAGAAGACGGTAGCTCAGAGATTCAAGGGATGGATGAAGAGCTAGGTTGCCGACGTTGCAGCGCAATCTAGCCAGTGTGGAGCTTTTTCGGCCCGTCCCCGAGTTTTGCTGACCGGGTATCGCCGAGCATTGGCAGCGAGCTTGTCACCGACGGCCGCCTGGAGGTCAATCCCCAAGTCGTTGGCGAGCATTCGGCCCATTGACGCGATCTCATGTTCTCCCTCCGTCACAGCCCACTTGAAGAAGGCGCGCAGGGCGTGATAACAGGTGGCGGCGGCTTTGCTCTACGTTCCGGTTTTTTCCGAAATGTTATAGATGTGGCTCCGGTGATATGCGAGATGCTCTGGGTCGGGATTGTGACCGGTAACCATCCGGAGTTCACCGGCGAACCCGAGAAGCTTGTAGTTATTGTCGATACCCAGCACTCCCTGATCAAACTGCACATGGTGGTTAGGGCATAAACACAGAATGTTTTCAGCCTTGTCTGGGCCGTTATGCCCGAGACCTAAGGGCCGAATGTGTGCAGCCTCGGCATAAGCACCTTCTGAGGCTTGTAGCTGCACCCGACATATCTGACAGGTGTAGGTGCTGAGCAACTGCCGATAGGTCGGTTCCATGTCGGCGTCGATTCCCAACACCACCACCTGATAGTCCGACAGGATGTCGCGCTCAATCGCCTCACGGAAACTCATCGAGTGGAGGACTGGACCAAACACGGCCTCGTCGTCCATCGACGCGACCTCCACCTTGTCCTCAACCGCCTGGGCCTTCGCTCGCCCGGTGAGGATGCGTGGGGTGGCTGTCATGAACAGGCGGCGGCTGGCCGGGAGCTTGGCCTCGTCAAGTACCGTGCCAAAGTCTTCACCGGGTTTGCCGGCGCAGCGATGTGCCTCATCGGCGATTACGAGATCAAACGGCGTGAGCGTAGTGCTTTTGAAGGCCTCAGCAATCCGCGGCGACGACTGGTACGTACTGAAGATGACCCGGCGCCCGGTACCCTTCAGGAATTCTGCGATGTCGGTCGGATCGGTCGTGGCCCGATGTCCCAGTTCCGCGGCGGAGACTACCCAGCTGTCCTTCTGGTCCGCCGTGGTGGCATCCGAACACACCGCCAGAAACCGAAAGTCGGTGGTGCTGTGGGTCGCCCACACATCCAACGTCTGCCGCACCAGGGTCAGAGAGGGCAACAAGATCAACGTGCGTTTTGCCCTGAGCTGTTCCGCGGACCAGAGTCCGACCAGGGTCTTGCCACTGCCCGGCGGCAGATTGAGTTGCCCGCGCCCACCCTTGGCCAACCCTTTGACCACCTTGTCGATCGTCGTGGCCTGATAATCCCGTGGCGTCAGTGGCTCGGCTGGCTCGCTGGTGGTCTCGGGTGGCCAGGTCGATGGCCATGAAAACGATGCCTGGGCGAGGTCATGCCAGAGTTGGTACGCTACCGATTTCTCAGCGCGGCGGCATTCCTCCGCCGCATGGGCCGACAAGGCCCGGGTGGTGGAAATCAGCAGGCGGTGGCTGAACTCCGGTCGGGCGGACGCGGCGAGGAAGCTATCGACTTCGTGTTTGGGAAGCGTGCGTAGTGAATTATTATTAGCCGGCGAGGAGTTTGCGGATCCAGGAGATGACAGTATTAGCTACCAACCGCTTGCTGAGGTACGAAAGACACTCCGAGTCGACTGGTATCGAAGCCCCATCGAACATGCCAAACTGCGTGAGCTTTCAAAACGAAGCGACCGGCAAGGATGGTACCAAGCCGGGGGGCACCTAGCCTTATTAGCTCTCACGGGCACGCTGGCGTTCGTATTTTGGTCGCAGCAAATATGGCTCGGATTGGCCGTAGCCCTTTTCGCACATGGAACGGTCGGATCTTTTTGCAAGGGAGTTGCCGCGCACGAACTTGGTCACGGAACCGTTTTTCGCACAAAGAAGCTAAACAGGTTCTTTCTTTACCTATTTAGCCTCATAAGTTGGTGGGATCATTTTGACTATGCGCTCAGCCATACCTACCACCATCGCTACACACTCCATCCCGAGGGAGATCGTGAACTCCTATTACCGCTCAAGCCAACGGTGGGTAAGACCTTCTTGCTGCAGATGTTCACGGTGAATCTTTTTACACAACGGGGGCGCACGATCAGCACGGGCGGGCTGATTTCAACGGTCGTCATTACCGTCAAAACAGCCTTTGGCGTCGTTGGCTCTGCGAAAACGCCGATTAACGACTGGTTGCAGGCCTTACATAGTGACCAGCCAGATGAGTATCGCAAGTCGATATGGTGGGCACGGGTGATGCTACTTTTTCATGGTTCCGTGCTGGTGTTTTCCATCGCCAGCGGCCTATGGATTCTGCCGTTTCTCATTTCTTTTTTCGCTTTTATTGGGGGCTGGTTACATTATTTCGTCGGACTGACACAGCACTGCGGCCTGATTGATAACAATTCTGATTTTCGGAAAAGCGTCCGTTCGATAACCCTCCACCCTTTCGCTGAGTTTCTCTATTGGCGGATGAACTGGCATCTCGAGCACCACATGTATGCCGGCGTTCCCTGCTACAACCTTAAGAAGTTGCATCGGGAGATAGCCGAAGACCTTCCGGCGCCCCGGACGCTCGTGGGGGCCTGGAGGGAAATGCTTGAGGTTTGGCGGCGGCAGGAGACCGATCCGAGCTACCAGTTCGATACCCCGTTGCCGGCAAACGCCGGACGCGTCCGGACTGACGAGCCTGATGAAATGGAAGGGGCGATCGGAGACCTGGCGCCCGATGGATTGAAGTAGGGGTCACAGCCCAAGCATCGAGAACAGCGGTGCCGATGCACCGGCCTGACTGTCGCCAGCCGGATGACCGTGGCGGGTGAGTTGCGCACAACCGGGCCGTTGAGATGCATCCAGCCAACAGAATAGGGTTCCGCCGCAGCAGACAAGGTCCGCACCGAAGTCGCCCGGGGACTCGATATAGGGTCCGGTTTGAGAGGCGCGCGCTACAGCGGCTCCAAGGTCCATTCCAAGGTATCCGATCAGGACGAAAGCATCGCCGTCATCCTCAAGTTCGCCGAACGGACCTTTGGTGCTTTTCAGATATGGACCGCTCTACGGCGACGATTACACGCATCACGATGAAGCCGCCAGCGCCTACATCGGGGTTCCAGGCCTTGGCCTGAACTGCCCACAGGTCCCCGTCATGCGTCCGGGCCACCAGATCAATGCCGATATCTGGTCCCCAGCGATCAGGCCATTTATCCCAGAGCCAGACCTTCTTCAGTTCTTTGTGATAGGCCGGGTGCGTGCGCGGGTAGTGCTGGCAGATTTCCTAGAAGGCACGCCCCCTGACTGTGGCTTCAGGAAACTCCCTGGCAATTCCTCGTATAAGCCTGCAAACGATCCCATATGTTCGATCGATCATAGAGGAACTCTTCCGCTGCTGGATCCACTTCTACATGGTGAAATGGGTTACCGCGAAATCCTTCCTCGTTATCTACGACGCCGCCAAATGGCACCTATAGCCGGACAAAACTTCACTCATATCCCGAGAGCGGGGGACGACGCATGAATGCCGATGAACGCTACCTGTTCGACCTTCAGGGCTACCTGGTAGTGCCGAACGCCCTAGATTCCAGCACCCTCAGGGCGCTGAACGCGACGCTGGACCAGCAGATCACCAAGCAGGACGATCCCACCTCCGGCACCCATCGTTTCATGGACCTGCTCGAATGGGGCCGGCCCTATCTCGATCTCATCGACCCCGACCCGATTCTTCCCTACCTTGAGGCCGTAGTGGGGATGAAATTCCTCCTCGACCACGTCTATCTCGACATCATCCACCAGGGCTCGGCCCCATTGGCGCCACCCTGCGCGGCGGCGCCGTTCCCTTCGACCCGACCATGTACTTCCGCCACCACAACGGGCAATTTGAGAACGGGCTGACCGCTGTCACCTACAACCTGGCCGACGTGAATCTGGGCGATGGCGGCTTTGCCTGCGTGCCGGGAAGCCACAAAAGCAACTTTCAGTTCCCCGACGATTGGAAGGACCTCACCGAGCCCCATCCGTGCGTGCAGTGCGTCACCGGTCCCGCCGGTGCCGCCATCATATTCACCGAAGCGCTCACCCACGGTCCCCTGCCCTGGCTGGCCGATCACGAGCGGCGCACCATCTTCTACAAATACAGTCCCAACGCCATCGCCTGGATCGCCGACTATCCCGAAGCCGCCGACTACGAGGGGCTTACCGAACGTCAGCGCGCCATCCTCGAAGCGCCCAACGCCCGCGCCTCCAACCGCCCCCGCGCCATCAAGTAACGGCCTCTCCACCGCTCTCCACCTGAGCGCCGGGGGCCGCTGACAGTGACTAACAGTCAACTTACGGACCGGTGAGTTTGAAGCCAAGGCGTACTTTGCCGGCCGCTCTGATCGCTCTGCTCGTCCTCGTTCTTGTCAAAAGATTGCTTTTCACCTGCGATTCCGCGGAATCTAGCTCTGAGGATCAAGAGGCGATCTTCGAAACCTACCATTCGGCGGTTGCAGGACTCAACGATCTAAACCAACAAGCGATTGCGGAAGAGGAAGCTTCCGATGCGAAACAGAGCCTCACGGATTCGGGTTGGCCGCAATCATTTCCCGAAACACTATTCCGAGATAGTGCGAATCCGCTGCTGGATCCACTTCTACATGGGCTGATCTGCACGCCGGGCACCGCGGAGGTGCACTAAAGGTGCAACGGCCGCCGCCATGTTCAAGTTCCTACGCCCCCGGCCGGCGTGCGGCGATGTCGGCCGAAACGATGTAATCCACCGCGTCCCGGCCCACCGACCAGTCCTGGATGAACTCCCGGCTCTCGCCCTTCGGTCGAATCGACACGTCCTCGAACCCGGCCGCGAGCAGCATCGCGCGCAGGTCCTCCACCAGCGCCGCGCCGGCCACACAGCCGGCCAGGTGGTCCGGGTCGTTGCGAATCTCGTCCGGCAGCGGCGCCGTCGCCACCACGTCCGATACCGCCAGCCGGCCGCCCGGCTTCAGGACCCGCAGGGCCTCCCGGTAGACCTGTGGCTTCTCCGGCGAAAGGTTGATCACGCAATTCGACATCACCACGTCCACCGTCGCATCGGCCAGCGGCAGGTGTTCGATCTCGCCCAGCCGGAACTCCACGTTCGTCACCCCGGCCTTCGCGGCATTGGCCCGCGCCCGGGAGATCATCGACGCCGTCATCTCCACCCCGATCGCCCGGCCCGTATCGCCGACCGCCCCGCCGGCCAGGAACACGTCGAACCCCGCTCCGCTGCCCAGATCCAGCACCGTCTCGCCCGGCTGCAGCGCGGCGATCGCCTGCGGGTTGCCGCAGCCGAGGCCCAGGTTCGCCCCTTCCGGCACATCCGCCAGTTCGGCGTCCGAGTAGCCCAGGCGCCGCGACTTCGCCGCGGCGTCCGACCCGCCGGCGTCCTCCTCCGGCCCACAGCAGTCCGGCGCACAGCCGCAACCGCTATCTTCCAGCGCGATCTCCCCATACCGCTCCCGCACCACATCCCGGATTTCATCCGGCTTCATTTCCGTCGCGCTCATTCTTGCCTCCGTACTCGCGGTTGCATTATAAATCGTGCCCGCGTCGTGTCCCGGTGGCCGGGTCAGCGCCTCAGCCGCACCCGATAACTCACGCCCGCAGCGACGTCCACTCCGTCCTGCCCGATGCCGTGGAACGCGCCATCATCCGCCACGATCTCGATCCGTTGCGATTGCTCCCCCGAATAGAACGTCGTGTTGTCATGCATCATAGATTCCCTAACTAGCAGTGTCATGCTGGACGCATTCAATCGGCTGGCAATGGGATCGGTGCCAGGCAATCTCCCACAGATGCTCGATGGGAGGCACGACCCTAAGCTCGAATCGCTGTCAAAGGAACTCAGAGGAAAGATCAGTCGACTTTCTATTCTGGCGCGGCTGATGGGCAATCTCATCCGCAACCCACCTTTAAATGCCTCACCGAAAGAGGCAGACGTGCGCGAGGTTCTTGTTCTGATTGAATCCGATTCGGAACCGGACCCCGATGGGCCAGCCCCGATGTTGGGGTTGAAGAGGCAGCTTCCAGCTAGCGAAAGGCACGGAATCAGGCGTCAGGCCTGGTGGTACCACTCCCCTTCGCGCCGAAGTTGGGAAGGAGTGATTTCGCTGAATTCGCCCCCGGCGTCGGCTTCGAGCCTGGCGTAGATCTCGGCGCAACGCTCGGGCTCTGAAGCGGCGATGTTGGTACGCAGATCGGGGTCAGCGGCGCGGTCGTAGAGGCGCGGCTCAGAGCCGTCACGCCGGGTGATGTACCACCAATCCGGGGCCTGGTACTGGAGGTACTGGCCAAAGCAACAGGTCACGTAGTCCCGTCCGGTCGATCCGCCGGCGATGGCCGGGGCGAGGTCGATGCCGTCGACCGGTAGCGGCGGCTCGAGGCCGAGGCGGGCCAGGACAGTAGGCAGGACATCGTGGTCATAGGCGTATTCGTCAACGACCTGCCCGGCTCCGGTGCCGGACGGATCGCGGATAAGCATGATGATGTCGGTGAGTTCGGGGTAGATCTGTTCTTCGTACTTGCCGATGACCCCACGTTCGTTGAGCGACATCCCGTGGTCGGATAGGACTACGAGGAGCGTGTCGTCGAGGACGTTGAGATCACGAAGTTTGTCCACGAAACGCCCGAGCCAGCGGTCGACCATGGTGACCTCGCCGGCAAAGTTAGCGCGGATATGGTCCAACTCGGCCGCCGAGAGCATATCCGTATCACCGTAGGTGGGCCAGATGAGATTCCGGCCCTCGTAGCCCGGATCGTACATTTCCGCATACCACGGCGGCGGGTCCCAAGGCTCGTGCGGATCGAAAGAATCGACAACCAGAAGGAAGTCGTCCCGGTGGTTGTCTTCCACGAAATTCATCGCGGCCCTGAAGACCTGTGGGGCGAAATAATCCTCTTCGTAATGACGGTCACGGGTGTTGGCGAGATAGCGCCGTAACGCCCATTCACGCGGCGTGCCGGGGAAGGCTGGATGGATGACATCGGAGAGATCGACGTTTGCCATCACCGACGACGATCCATACCCGTCGGCCTCCTGTCCCCGAATCCAGGTGAACTGCTGAAAGCCGCGGTGGAAGTTCATGGAGGGCTTGAACTGGTGGTAGGTGTCGGTCACCAGGCCGGTGCGGTAGCCGGCGTGGGCCATGATCTCCGCCAGCGTGACCTGCCGTTCGTCCACCTGATGCCAGCCGGGCCATCGGACAAAATCGCCCTTTTTCGAGGCGTGGTTGTTAAAGGGAAAGAGCCGGTTGCCGGTATAGGTGGACTGCCGGACCTGGAGCGTGGGAAGAGCCTCGGGGTAGATGTTGGCAAAGCGAGCCGACTCAACTGCCAGGGAGTCGAGGGAAGGGGTGCTGATCCAGTCGTTGCCGTAGGCCCCGACGTGGTCGCGGCGGAGAGAATCGATGATGACTATAACAAGATTCAGTCTTTCGGACCTTTCGCTAGCGCTGTCGCGTGGCTCCAACAGGCAATTATGATGGGGGACGGGTTTTGATGTTTGGGTCATAATGCACCACGCTGCCAGTTTGGCACGCGGAAGTTCGGTCTTGTTCCGAGAACGGGCACTAGCTATATAGGGGACGGGATCGGCCGCGTCTAACCTCCCCGCGTTTTGCAAACCATTTTGCAAACCTACGGGCTGGTATGCGACGGGTTACACCGGGATACAACGGGGTGGGTACTCTCTTAGTCACAGAGGCAGAGGGATATTACGGGACGCGATGGGGCCCAGAGGGATGGGTGTCCGTGAGTTCGTAAAGCTCAGGTTGTGGGTTCAATTCCCTCCGTCAGCTCCGGATTTCACAGGTTCGAATGCTATATAGCAGATTTATATACAGTGCGGAAATCGCATTTTTGCAAACATGAATCCCATCTTGTCCCCTCAGCAGGGTCTATGCAGATGCGACCAGCGCTGCACACCGCTCTTCGAGACGGTTAATTGCATTAGCCCAAGCTAGACGGGCCGTAAGGTGCCGGCGAACACTTGCCACGCAAGTAGTGATTTCGCTACTAGGCTCAACACGATGTAGGTTCGCTCCCCATATAAGTAGTCCCGCCAACGTCCGATCCGTCGATACTGCAACCACATATTGGCCGAGAAGGTATTGAAGACGAGAAAAATCGAGATAAAGATCACGTAGACAAACGACGGTGCTCTTTGGCCCTCACCTCCTGCTCCGACCAAGTGAATCCCGATAACAAGCCATGGGACAGCACCCGCCAGACAACCGAACCAGAAAGCTGTCCAGTCCGTGTGTTCCGTCCTCTGGTTATGCCGCTCCATCATCCAACCGAAACAAATCATCGTTGCGTTTAGAGCAAATATAAGAATCAGTGCTACCAAGTCGAGAATCCCCACCAGCATCGCAATGACTACAATCATCAGCGACGCGCTGATGGAGTACTCAATCCAGCGGGCGTAGTTGATTCCCTGCCCTAAGTTTCGCGCATACCAAGAGTAAATCGTAGGGGCAGCCACAAGAAAGTGCGCAGCCGCCGAAAGCAAAAGAAATATCGCTACAACTGGACCGATCTGCAGTTCACCGACAGTTTGCAAATCTGTAACTAATCGAAATTGCGACTGATCCATAATCTGAAACGAGGTATTCACCGGCAGCGAAAAATCGCTACTAACCAGCAACATACCTATACCCTGTACCAGGTGCAGCACCGCCACCACGACATTAAAGCGACGAAGGCCACTCATTTTGCTCCCGACCGAATCATGCACTTTCATCACCATATTTTTCATGAACACACACATTGCCTAAATATGTGTGATGAGTTTAGCAATTGCTATGTATCCCGAAACTATTCAAGTGTTCGCTTCGCTATATTTAGCCCGCGTATCCTGTCTCCGTGTACAGCACCTGCCACCCAACCAGAGGTCCAGCCACGTGAGTGTTCGGAGCTCGGAACATTGGACCAGCTTCGTCCAGCTGGTCCGCTGACAGCATGAGTCTAGAATCCGGTGGGGATCAAGTCCGCCCTTCACGCGACCCGGTGACCAGACCAACAGCCACGAGCTCATCGCCGTCCCCAACTACCGGACGCCTCCTGCTGACCGGTGCTACCGGATACGTTGGTTCACGGTTGCTGCCACACCTTGAGCGTTCTGCTCATCCCATTAGGTGTCTGGCACGCCGTCCTGCGGTCTTACACAACCGCGTATCGCCGACTACCGAAGTTTTTCGCGGCGACGTTCTCGATCGACCATCGCTTGACCGAGCAGTCCGTGATGTCCATACGATCTACTACCTCGTCCACTCCATGGGCGCTCCAGGGTCGTTCGAAGCGCAGGACCGCCAAGCAGCACTCAACATGAGTCAGGCAGCAGCTCAATCCGGAGTGAAGCGGATCATCTACCTGGGTGGGTTGGCCAACCCTAATGCTCCACTGTCGCCCCACTTGCGCAGTCGCCTCGAGGTCGGCCGGCTTCTTGGTGAGACAGGCGTCCCCGTCATTGAGTTTCGAGCCTCCATAATCATAGGCTCCGGCAGCCTGTCGTTTGAGCTTATTCGCACGCTCGTCGAGCGTCTTCCGGTGATGGTCACGCCGAGCTGGGTCCGCGTGTTGGCTCAACCGATTGGTATTGACGACGTGGTCAAATATCTCATTGCCTCGCTTGACGTTCCGGACACACCAGGAAGAGTTTATGAAATTGGAGGGTCTGAGCAGCTTTCCTACAGGGATCTCATACGCGAATACGCCCGACAATCAGGACGACGCTCCCTCCTCATTCCGGTTCCCGTATTAAGCCCCCGCGTGTCAAGCCTCTGGTTGGGCTTAATTACTCCCGTATATGCGCGTATAGGCCGTGCCCTAATCGAAAGCGTCTGCAATTCCACCGTGGTACAAAATCAGGCTGCATTGCAAGACTTCGATATCCGTCCGATATCGGCCCTAGAAGCCATTGCCCTCGCCCTAGTACCAACGGCATCTGCCACACGATGGTTCAGCGCTGAATCCAGCGCCGGCCTTCAACCACTCCTTCCTCTCGGCGACGGGTATCGACGAATGGTGCATTCCCGAACCATAACAACTCCAGTCTCGCCCAACGAGATTTTTGGGGTGATTGAGGGTCTCGGTGGCAATAACGGCTGGCTCTTTCTTAGCTGGCTTTGGAAGGTGCGCGGATTCCTAGATCTGCTGATGGGCGGAGTCGGAGTGCGCCGTGGCCGACCCAACACCGCCCATCTGAAGATTGGTGACGCCGTGGATTGGTGGCGGGTTGAACAAATCGAACGCGATCGCCTACTGCGTCTCCGCGCCGAAATGCGGCTACCCGGCCGCGCATGGCTTGAATTCGAGATCGAAGCCTACGAAGCCGGATCCAAGATTCGTCAAACAGCCATCTACCATGCGGACGGCTTGCTAGGTCTGCTCTACTGGTACGTGCTCTATCCCGTGCACAGGCTGCTGTTTAGCGGCATGCTTCGGCGCATCGCCGCTCGTACACTGCACGACAGACCATAAATTCCGCGTCTACCCATTCCCCGGCCAGCGCCGCGTTATGCCCGCGCACTATTCCCCTGGACAGGGCCAGAATCAGCCCGAAGGCAAACTCGGCTACGGTGACGTGATTAGAGCCTGCCGCCACCACGACCGGAATCCCACGACTCCGGGCGGCCTCCAAGTCGACTCGGTCAAAGCCAACCCCTATTCGAGATATCACCTGGAGCTCACTGGCGGCGGTTATCACCGCTTCGTCAAACATTTCCCCACCAAGTAGCGCGGCGTGCACTCCGTCCACCGTGTCGATGAGAGCCTCCGGTGTCGCCGCCTTGGAACCGAGTTTGTCGAAACCGGATTGGACCGTCAGCTCAACATCAGCCTCACTCAAGATTCTTCGCATCTCATCAATCTCGGAAGCCGGAGGCTCAAAATAGATGACTGCCTTTTTCATGACTTTCCTCCGGCCTGGTGGCGGTGCAGCCCGACTGACTCGCTAAGGAACATAGATTGTGGCCAGATAGTGAGAACGGCGCAACCGGCCACGGCGAGGATCAGGGCTGCGGTCAGGGGCGCGCCGCCCGGCGCCGTCAAAACAGTGATCGAAATCGAGTTGGGATACGGCACGATTTGTAGCGCGGCCGCAAGTCCTTCGCCGCCAACCGGAAGCGCGGACCGGGCCACGATCACCACGGAGCGCACGCCCGGGGCGAACAGCGACTGGCCAAGAATCGCATCAAATTCGAACAATCCGGAGCGGGAGGTTTGGACGGTAGCAAGAGCCAGGGCCGAACGCGGAAGTTCGCCGCCGGGGATTCCAACATGCGCATAAATGACGATCTCGTCGCGGGCCGACCAGCCACTGCCAGAGATACTGACCGGCTGCCCAAGAGTCACCCGGGATGGCTGCACGGAAAGGCTGGCGGTACCCGGACCGTCGACGGTGGTGGAGCCGCCCAGCGATTCGCCATACGCACCGAGGGCGACGACCACCATGATCGGCACCATCAGAACGAGCCCGAGCGCACCGGCTATTACGAGAGCCAGACGGGTGCGCATCTAGGCGCACTCCGCCGGATGGCTAAAGCCGACATGGAGTTCTACATTCCCGACGGCCACCCCACGTCCTCCTGTCGCTCCACTAGATTCACCGCTCTCCTCGGGCTGATGCCGAATCGTTTAACGATCCGTGGAAGCCGCACGAAAGCGTCAACCGATCTTACGCGAGTTCTCGGGTCGCAGACGGTCGGGCCAGGTACTCCACGCCGGCTTATGCTGTCTCGCGGCGATCAACGAATCGGCCGGATGCATCAGGGCGCGAACTCGGGAGGCACACTCAATGGACGTCGAACTGTTGGTGGATGCCAGAGCCATCACGGGCGAAGGCCCGGTGTGGGATGAACGGGACGATTGCCTTTACTGGGTCGACATCATGGGCAGTCAGGTACACCGTTTCGATCCGGCGTCGGGCGAGGACACGATTACCGAGACCGGGAAACATACCGGGGCCGTTATCCCCCGTGCTTCCGGCGGCTTTATCCTGGCAACCGTCAACGGATTCGACATTCTCCATGCCGATGGGCGGATCAGCCACCTCTTGGACGTGGGCGCCGGCGAGCCGGACGCGCGCATGAACGATGCCAAATGCGATAGCAACGGCCGTCTGTTCGCCGGAACCATGCGGTACGACTTCGCCAAAGACGGCGGCGCGCTATATCGGCTGGACCCCGATGGTTCGGTGCGGACGGTGGTCGAAGACGTGACGGTGTCGAACGGGACGGACTGGAACCTGGCCAACGACACGATGTACTACGTTGACAGCCTGAGCCCGGGGATCGACGCGTTCGATTACGACCCGAAGACAGGGAATATCAGCAGCCGGCGAAAACTGGTGGGCATTGCAGGGGATTTAGGCGCGCCGGACGGACTCACCGTGGACGCCGAGGGTTTCATCTGGGTCGCGATCTTCGGCGCGAGCCGGGTACAGCGCTACTCACCGCTAGGGAAACTAGACGGCGAAATCATGCTGCCCGCCTCGCAGATCACCAGCATGGCGTTCGGCGGAGAAGACTACCGGGACCTGTACATCACCAGCGCGACCGAAGGATTTGAGGATGCGGATTTCGAGCGGGAGCCGGTCGGCGGCGCGCTGTTTCGCGTTCGGCCCGGCGTTTCCGGGCGCGCGCCCGGTCTATATGGAGGTTGACGAGACGGCCGTTCTGATCCTGGCCTCATGGACCGGCTAGTGCGGCTGGTGCGGGCCCTGCGACCGTCGCGGCTGGCGACCTAAGCCTTGCTCACGGCCGCCTTGATCTACTTCTCACTACCCTTCTACCTGATGGTCGTCAACGGGCGCAAGCCGTTCCGGGACTTTTCGCCACTTGATATCTGGAGCGTCTGGCTCAGCGGTCAATCTTTTGGCGCGTTCCAGGCGGCCTGGCCGTTCCTGAGCCCGGCGTTCTGGAACAGCGTGCGAGTAGTGGCGCCGGCGACCGCAGTAGTGACCCTGCTCGGGGCGGTGAACGGATACGTGCTGTCCCACTGGCGCTTTCGGCATTCCAGCCTCGTGTTTCTCCTGATCATGTTCGCCATGTTCCTCCCCGAACAGGCCGCGTTGATCCCGTTGGTGCTCACTTGGCGGCCCCTGAATCTCTGGGCTCGGGCGCCGGCCTCGGCCTGACTTTCGTCATCGTCACGCTACCCGTGTCCACGCTCATATTTCGCGTCTATTTCGGGCGCATCCCGGTGGACCTGCTGGAAGCCGCCCGCATAGACGGGGCGGGGTTCGTGCGTATCTTCCGCTACATCATCGTCCCGCTGGGCTTGCCGGCGCTGGCGGTCGCACTGATTTGGAACTTGACCCGGATGTGGAACGACTACATTCTGGCTCTTGTCGTGCTGGCCAATCCTGACGACTGGACCGTGATGGTTCGCATGAACCACCTGCGCGGCCCGGTGGGCTTCGCAGGAGCGCTGATCGCCAGCGGGCCGGCCCTCATCATTTTTCTCCTGCTTGGACGTTGGTTCCAGCTAGGAATCCTTACCGGGGCGCTGCGCGGCTAACCGCTTCGAGCCGCGTCACCAATCCACAGGAGATCCTTCCGATCGGACCCCGACCAGGCACGGCGTCAAGAATCCGGATCGCACATCGCTGGCCTGGCGTTGAGCCGCCCTCGGCCCGAAGCAGCGTCCCTCCAGCCAATTTCGCGCTCGACGGTAAGAGACTCCACATATTCGGGGGAGCGGCGCATCTAGCCTAGGGGCAACGGCTGGATGTCCCCGAAACGCGGGCGGGAAGCCAGGTCGAGATGTGAAGACCGCCGGTCGATCGCAGGCGTTTTTCGCACCTCCATCCGGATCACATCCTCAAGCTAATCGCATATAAAAAAACATAACGAGTCCTCGGTTGGCGCTGCCATCAACACGGTGTGGGCGGTCAGCCGACGAACTCGTCAGCAGATCGAGAAGGTCTGGAGGCTCGCAATGCAAAACACTGTGACCGCACACCATGTCAACAGGATCGACTCGGCCCTCATCCACAATAGAACAAAGGGCATGTGCGGTTTCATCACATCGCGCCTGAGCGTCCGCCTAACGGCCATGCTCCTGGCACTGGCCGTGATACCGATGGTCGGCCTGGGCGTTTTGAGCTACGTCCAGGCCAGCCGCGCTCTCCGCGAACTGGCGTTGAGCAATGTCGCGCAAGACGCCGCCGCACGAATCAGCGATGTTCAAACATTCCAGGAACAGTTCGTCTCCGATCTGTTGACGCTCGCCGACGGGCCGCCGACGGCGGCCGTCGTGCGCGCCCGGGACAACGGCGGCATCGACCCGATGACCGGCGATACGGAAGAGGTGCGGATGGAGCGACCCACGCTAATTTCGGCGACGATGATGCGTAACAAGCGTTTCTACCAACAGCTGCGTTTCATCGATCCAAACGGGGACGAGTCGGTTGGTGTCGATTATCTCGATGGCGAGATCGTCGCCGTGACCGGTACAGGGGCCCTTTTGAACCGGTCGAATGATCCGTCATTTGAAGGCGCGCGAGATCTACAGCCTGGCGAGGTTTTCATTTCAGAGATAAAGCTGGATCGAGTAGACGGCGAGTTGCGGGTGCCGCAGACGCCAATAATTCGGTATAGCACTCCGGTACGCAACTCCGCCGGAGAATTTCGAGGAGTCATGGTCGTCACCGTGCTCGCGAACAGCATTTTGGATCGCCTCGCCGCGGAGCACGGTGAAATATATCTAGCAGGCTAGAAGGACGAGGGGTTTGAGTATCTCCTGTATCCAGACCCGTCAAAGACCTTTTCAATCGACAAGGGAACCGACTTCAATGTTGAGCAGGACTATGGGGAGCTGCAGCTTCTGGAGTTTGACCCTCTGCACCCGGCAAGCGCCGATGGCCCCGGCCGTCACTGGCTGGTGGTACGGACATTGCCAGAAGACGAGGTGCTGGCCCCGGTCAACGATCTCGGTCGCGTGATGGTGTTTGTGGGGCTGGCGGTGGCCGTCGTGGTCGGGATAGTCGCCTGGCTGATGGCGCGCGGAATTTCGCGACCGATTGCCCGTGTGGGAGCGGCTCTGAGGAAGATTGCGGCTGGCAATCTCACCGCCGATCTGGCGGTGGACTCAAATGACGAGATCGGCAATATCGTAAGTGTCATCAACGACATCGCCGATCAGACAAACTTACTGGAGCTCAACGCGGCCATCGAGGCCGCTCGCGCCGGCGAGGTCGGAAGAGGATTTGCGGTCGTTGCCGAAGAGGTCCGCCGACTCTCAGAACGCACCAGCCGCGCTACAGACGAGATCGTCACGCTGGTCCGTTTCAGTGCAGGATGGAACGAGCGAGGCCGCCCGGGGCATCGAGGCTGGCGCCCAGGAGGTGGTGGCGGGCGCCGAAGTCGCAGCCGAAGCAGGCGATTCGCTCGAAACCATTCTTGAGGCCGTCAGCCGGACAGCCGGAAGCGTCAGTCAAATATCACTGTCCGCCGAGCAGCTTGCCTCCTCCACGGATCGGGTTACCGCCCAGGCAAACGATGTGAACGACAGCATGGAGAGCATTTCAGCGATGCTGGAGGAGACCAGCGCCGCTTCGGAAGAATCCAGCGCATCTACAGACCAGCTCAGTCGACAGATGTCGGATCTAGCGATATCGGCCGAGGAGCTCAACGCCCTCGCCCGCGAACTCAGGACGGGTGTGCGCGCGTTTCAATTGGATGGGTCTGGCTCAGCTCGAATCGTCTATAGCATCCCTGAACGCAGCAACCTCCATACCCCGGAGGCCAGCAACGGTGACGCCGGGCCCACCGCGGTAGAGGCTCCGGCCGAGTTCTAGATTATCTCCGTAAATCCGGCCCCGGTCGGCCGAGTCACGCACAGCCGACCGGGGTTTGCATTGTTCCGTGGCTCCTGAGAGAACCATCAACCACGGGCAGCCCACGCCTTCGACGGCTGGTTTGGCGGTTCGAGGCCCGTCGAGCTAGGGTTTGCCGGTGAATCCAAGAACCACGATTGACGACGACGGACCAGCAGGCCCGCAGCTGGACGAAGAAATAGCGGCAGACAGGGCGCCCGCCTCGCGCTCTCTCCTGGTAGCGGCCGGCCTCGGCTACGCCATCAGCCTTGCCCTGTTTATCGTGCCTCTGGTCCATTTCGTGGCGATCCCGGCCGCGCCTGCCGTGGGGAGCGTCATTGCCAGCAGCATGCTGGGCGATCCGCGCCGGCGGCGCCTGGCGCTGGCCCTCGTGCTCACCCTGCTGTGGGAGCTGCCTGTTGCTGGCGTTGGATTCGTAACCGGATGGTCGGGGCTAGTGATTGCTCTAATCGCTGTAGGGATCGCGATTTGGGCCTTCGGTCTGTCCCTGCTGGGCTCTCTGATGGCGGATCGGGTGAATAACTACGCCACGAAGCGATGGCGCGGCCGGAAGGCAACCGGGGACTCGCAGGAGCCCGTTGAAAAAGATCGCACCGCCAGATAGCCAACGTCGTGCACGAATAGATGGCCGCAGCCGCCGGAGAGTGAAGGCCGGTTTGGACCGGGCTTGCAGCCATCAACGAGCGGTTCATTTGCAAACCGGCCGTCGGTGACCAATACTCCCCCCTCGAAATGGTCATCGCGCGGGAGGCGGCAAACCCACCGGCGATTCGTCGCGGAAGCGATCAACATGACAACAGAGGCGCCGCTGAAAATCGGAAACTGCCCCGATTCCTGGGGAGTCTGGTTTCCCGACAATCCGAAACAGACTCCATGTCGGTGTCGATCATGACGCTATTCCTGGTCGGACTGGTGCTGATGCTTGCGGCTATGGTGGTGAACTTCTGGCTGCCCGAGGCCAGGCTGCGAGACAGTTGGAATGAGCCACCCAGCGATTGACCGCGCAACGGCAGTGTCGAATTCGCTAATATTCTCCGCCGGTACTATTTCATTGGGCAGAGCACCGGTCACACGCGCGAAGGAATAACGATTGAAGCAGAGAACATGAGCGACTGGGCGGTGATCCTCGGGGCATCCAGCGGATTCGGCGCCGCCACTGCGCGCCGGCTCGCCGCCGACGGAATCAACGTGTTCGGCGTCCACCTGGACCGTCGGGGCACGATGCCGCTGGTCGAAGCGGTCATCTCAGATATTGAAGCCACCGGACAGAAGGCGCATTTCTTTAACAGCAACGCGGCCCAGGACGATGCCCGGGAAGAGGTGGTCGAAGAGATCGGTAAGACGCTCCAGACGGACGGTGGGCGCGTGAGGGTTCTGCTGCATTCGTTGGCGTTCGGGAATTTGCTACCCTACCTGCCCGACGAGGACCACGCGGCGATCTCCATGGCGCAGATGGATATGACCTTCAACGTCATGGCCCACAGCCTGGTCTATTGGTCGCGAGACCTGGTAGAAGCCGGTCTGATGGGGGAGGGAGGGCGCATATTCGCCATGACCAGTGCCGGCAATCAACGAATCTGGCCGCACTATGGCGCGATCTCGGCGGTGAAATCCACCCTGGACACTCATGTCCGGCGGCTGGCCTTCGAGCTGGCCCCGCGCGGAATTACAGTTAACTCCATCCGCGCCGGCGTCACCGACACCCCGGCGCTTCGCCAGATTCCGGGCAACGAAGAGCTGATTGCGCACGCCAGCCGGGTCAATCCCAGCGGACGCCTGACGACACCGGAAGACGTGGCCGCGGCGATCTCGGCCCTGGTCGACCCACGGACATACTGGATCACCGGCAATGTGATCGGTACCGACGGCGGAGAAGACCTCGTCGGATGATCGCCCGGGAAGCTCTCAGGTCGGTCGCCTGATCTTCCGCTAATCAATTTATGGGCAGGGCACCCACCTCCGATGGGTCGCTCGCAATGCAGGGAATTGCAAACCTTCTATGGGCAGGAGGCTCGCCTATGGAGATTCACGCCAGCGCGACTTTTGAGTCGTTGACCGTGCGGATCGCGCAAGAGGACGAGAACGGCAGCAGATCTATCGTTGAACGGGTTAGACGTTCAATGGTCTTGCAGGCGACCGTGCTGCTGGACCCGGACCGGGGACAGAGCAAGCCGCCGCTCTCGCAGCCACCTCCAACCGGCGGCCCGGCGGCGGCCCAGTCTTTTTATCCCGGTCTCAATCCGTCACAGACTCCCGATTCAGTGGCCGGCCGGGTGTTGGATTTCATTCGCGCGCTCGCCGGCGGCGACCTGGAACGGCTGGAAGTGATGATGGAGGCCGCCGAGCAGGCCTTGGCCGAAGCCGAGAAAATTTTCGGCGGGACCCTGCCCGAAATCAGCTATACCACGATGAAACTGATTCGAGCGGGACTCACGGACATGCTTGCCGAATTCCGCGGCGAGCCTCAGTCCGAGGAATCTCCGGCTGCGGCCTCGCTGGAACTGGTTTACGTGGCACAGCAGACAAGCTTTTCGCAGTACACCGCCCAGGGTGTCATTGCCTGACAGCGGCAGGCGGGGAGCTTACGGGAGCCGGCGGCGGTCGGGCGCTAAGCCGACCTTTGCCGGGCGCGCTGGCCCGGACGTTTAACAAGCACTAAGCGCTTTGGCCGGATCGAGGCCGTGTCTCGGGCTAGTAGGTCTCCGCCACGTCGATCAGGCCATCAATATCCAGAATATCGATTCGCTTACGCCATATGGAAATCAAACCGCGCGACTTCAGATCGTTCAAAGCTTGAGTGGCGGTTTCGCGTGAGGTCCCGACAGTCTCGGCCATCTCGTTGTGGGTCAGACCAGCCACGGTTTTGTTGGTTTCATCGGTCTGCTGCAAGATTAGACTCGCCAGCCGACCGGCGAGGGATTTGAATGCCAGGTCTTCGAGGCGGATCTCGGCCTCTTCAAGGCGACCCGCACTTGCGTTCATGAAACGGATGCCCACCATCGGCGTGCGCATGATCAGAGCTTCCAGATCCCGACGACTCATAACGCAGAAAGAGGACGGTTCGAGAGCCTCCGCAAACGTCCCGTACATCCCCTGGCCGATGAAGGACATTTCCCCGAAAAACGTGCCGGGCTCAACCGTGTCGATGATGAATTTCTTACCCTCGGGAGAAATCCGGTAAAGCTGAATCCTGCCTCCCTTAAGCAGGAACAGACCTTCGCCGGTCGTCTCTGGTTCAAATACGACACGCCCATTGGGCACCGCGAATTAGCGGGTGGTGCGGTCCAGCGTCTCCATCTCTTCCTCCGACAGATCCTGAAACACCTCTATTGAGGAAAGCAGCAAAATCTTTTCAGACGAATACTGGGCGCCATCGCCCCCCCTGGTCCGGGGCGTTCCCGCCAAGCCGTATCCCAAACCGCTGGCCTATTTGGTCGATGTCACTGGCTCCAGCTCTCTCAGCAACCAAGCCTCGCGCGGATTCCCGAGGTGCAGAACCTCGTCGTTGAGAACGAACGTCGGCACCGCCACCACTTGTTTGGGAATACCCGTTTCTGGCTCGCTCAAATTAACGATTCGAACGCTGAGACTAGGATATCTGCCCGCCATAAGTTCCGCCAGCCTTCTCGACTCATTGCAGGAACCACAATCATCCGCAACGTATATGCCCAGGTGGACTTCGGTCTGCGGAGTTCGCCGCGTCTCGGGTTCGTGCGATTTCATGATCAAAAATCTATCCATTCCGGCCGGGGATCACCGTGAGAATAGCGACAGAGGAGGAGGACACGATCAGCCTCGATCTGACCAGGGCACGTACAGATTCGGCGGAACGCTCCTGGCGGCGGCCAGGCGCGCGTCGGCGGTGTCCGTCGCTATCTGCAATTTCAGAGCCTCAACGCCTTCAAAGCGGCGTTCCGGCCGCAGGAATTCCTCAAAATACACGCGAATCCGCTCGCCGTAGATATCGCCGTCGAAATCTAGTAGATGCGCTTCGAGAAGCCGCTTATTGTCGCCAAACGTCGGGCGGACTCCAAGGTTGATCACCGCCGATCGCAGCTCCGTTGAGTCCTCGGTACTCAGAAGCGCCCGGCCCGAGTACACGCCGTTGGCGGGAAGCGACAGGTCCTTGTCGATTTCCAGGTTCGCTGTCGGAAATCCGAGCTCACGCCCCCGCCGATCCCCTCGGGCAACTTGGCCAGCGTAGCTGGGCAGCCGTCCCAGCGCCTCCGTGGCCCGCTCGATGTCAGGAAGCTTAAGGAGATCGCGAACCATGATGCTGCTGACTCGCTGTCCGATCACGACCGGCTTGACCACCTTCAACTCAAATCCGATTCGCATACCTATGACCTGCATCTCCTCGACCCCGGCGTGCCGCTCACGACCCATCCGGCCCTCCCTCCCGGTAACGAGCACCGACATTCCCAGACTGTTCCGCAGTCCGCTCAGGAAGTCATCGGCGGTCTGACGGGCGAACTGGTCGTCGAAAGGAACTACCCGAATGAAATCAGGCGCCTCTCCGCCGATCAGATCAAGGCGATCCTCAAGAGAGGTGAGGAGGCGTAGTTCGACATCCGGTCGCAGGATCGTGAGCGGGTGCGGCCAGAAGGTGAGGACGACACTCGATCCACCAATCTCCCGGGCCTCCGCCACGGTCGCACGAATGAGTTCGCGATGGCCGACGTGGACGCCGTCGAATTTTCCGATTGTGACCGCGGTCGGACCACTGAGTTCTAGATTCTCATTCTCGGCGACTAGGACGGTCAACTCGCGCCCGCGACCTGGCCCGCCATCACCAGGCGGGGACGGAGAGGCTCCCCCAAATTCGAGCTGCCTATCCCCAGAAACGCGCCGTAGCCTCCGTAAACCCGAATGTCTTCAGCTACTGTCGCGCAAGCCACGGGGTTGCCGTTCACAAAGCGCCGCTGGCTTTCCGCTCCAAGCACCGTTCCCGGTAGTGTCAGCGCCGCCTCGTCCGGGGCGTAGGCGATCGCGCCGTAGTAATCCCACTCGATCGCATGCACGGCATCGTCCAGCGGGATGGCATTGCGCGCCAAAAATGGACCCACCGCCGTGCGCTTCAGCCCGGCCAGGCAGCCGAGCGTGCCGAGGCGCTCGCCCAGATCCCGGGCAAGGCTGCGGATGTAGGTGCCGGCGCCGCAGCTAACGTCGACGGCCACCACCAGCCGTCCGCCATTTCCATGATCGTCTCGCAGGTGGCTCAATCCGGCCGCGGAGAGATCATCGCCATTCCACCAATCCACATCGCACAATTCCAGCGAATGGATACATACCTTGCGCGCCGGCAAATCCGGCGGCCGGCCGCCGCGAGCCAGATCGTAAGCTCGCCGTCCCTTAACCTTGATAGCCGAGTAGGCTGGTGGGCGCTGCGACTGGCGTCCGACCATCGAGGCCAGCACCGATCTGAGCGCGGCGATCCCAGGCACCTGCGTGGACCGGACTGTCAGCCGCCCCTCAAGGTCCTGGGTGTCGGTGGCGACCCCAAACATCACGACCGCCAGGTATCGCTTGGGTTGACTGTGCAAAAAGTCGATCATCCGGGTCGCGCCACCGACCGCGATGGGGAGCACGCCATCCGCCAGCGGATCAAGCGTGCCCGCATGCCCGACCCGGCCGAACTTGCCAGCGCGCTTTATCGCCGCCACCACGCGGGCCGAGGTCAGGTGGCGCGGTTTCAGCACGTTCAGGAAAAAGTCCGGAGAGTGCGACTCGATAGGCGTTCAGGTTCCCTCGGGTTCAGGCTCATCATCGGGTCGATCTACGAGATCCAATCTCTGAATCATGTCTATGACCGCCATACCCTCAAGATACTTCGTATCGAATTCAAATCTGAGCTCCGGAGTGAGGCGGGTGCCGAGCGTTTGACCGAGCTCATGACGGATGTAGCCGCCGGCCCGATCCAGCGCCTCGCGGGCCTCCCGAATGTCCTCCTCGTCACCGTAAACGGTGTAGTAGACCCGGGCGAACGAAAGATCGGGGCTGACTTCCGTGCGAGTAATCGTCAAAAATCCAATGCGCGGATCCTTCACTTTACGATGAAGGATCGCACCGAGCTCGCGCTCGATCTGGGAGGTAAGGCGCTCGGCGCGGCGGTTCATATCTATAGCCCGTCTGCCGGCAAAGGCCGATCAGCTTCCGGGAAGGCTCTCTTCTTCGTGATGAGCCTCGACAATATCGCCTTCCGCAACCTTGGGCCTCACGGTGATCCCGAGCCCGCACTCGTACCCAGCCGTGACCTCGTTAACCATATCCGCGAAGCGCCGCAACGTATCCACCCGGCCGGTGGCGATGGTTTCGTCCCCGCGTATCACCCGAATGGTCGCTCCCCGATTTAGGCGACCCTCAGTGACCAACCCTCCGATTATCTTGAGCGCACGCTCAGAGCGAAATACACCACGGATTTCAAGGCGGCCATCAATGACCTCCGTGATTACGGGTTTAATCTTGCCCTTGAGCGTGGCGTCGACATCGTTAATGAGATCGTAAATAATCTGGTAAATACGTATTTCCACGCCGTTTTGGTCGGCCAGCCCGCGGGCCGCCGGACTGGCTTTTACGTTAAATGCCACCACGACGCCTTTGGCCGCGGTGGCCAGATTGACGTCATTTTCGGTTATCGCGCCCACTCCCGAGTAAACAATATTTGGCTTGACCAGCTCGTAGCCAAGCGCCTGCACCGCTTGCACCACCGCCTCCACCGAGCCGTCCGTGTCAGCCTTGACCACAAGGTCCAGCTGCTGGATCGCCCCATGCGTGAGCTGACGGGCGAGATCCTCCAACCCCAGGCGCTCCGCTACCGAGGACTCCTCGCGGGACTCCCGCAAGCGACGCGCCTCGGCGATCTGGCGAGCCTGCTTTTCGTCGTCCAGAACGGCCAGTTGGTCACCCGGGCGCGGCATTGCGCTGAGCCCGGCTACCTCCACCGGTCTGCCCGCCGCCGCCACTTTGATCCGATTACCATCGGCATCAACCAGACTGCGAGCCTTGCCGCTCTGTAGACCCACCACAAACGCATCCCCTACCCGTAACTCGCCGGCGCTCACGAGCACTGTGGCCACCGGCCCAACGCTACGATCCAGGCGCGTCTCGATAACCGCGGCCCGCGCCGGACCCGTCAGGCGGGCGATGGGCTGGTCGATTTGCGTCGTAAGGTGAATCATCTCCAACAGGTCGTCCACGCCCTCGCCCTTCAGGGCCGAGATCTCAACCGAAACCACATCTCCCCCCATCGACTCGACCAGCAATTCCGCGTCAGCAAGTTCGGTGAGCACCCGCTGGGGATTGGCCCCCGGCAAATCGGCTTTGTTCACCGCCACAATGATGGGCACACCGGCAGACTTGGCGTGAGCGATCGCCTCTCGCGTCTGCGGCATTACCCCGTCATCAGCCGCCACCACCAGGACCACGATATCCGTCACCTGGGCCCCCCGGGCCCGCATGGCCGTGAACGCCTCGTGACCCGGTGTATCGATGAACGTTATCGGGCTACCTTCCACTTCCACCTGATACGCGCCGATCCCCTGTGTGATTCCACCCGCCTCGCCGGCGACGATATTGCTCTTCCGAATGGCATCCAGGAGCGTGGTTTTGCCGTGGTCCACATGCCCCATCACCGTTACCACCGGCCCCCTTTCGCCCATCTCCCCCTCAACATCCGGGATATCGCTGACCTCGTCCTCCGGGGCGTCTTCCGGCTCCTTCTCGAGCAGCTCCGCCTCGATCTCCATGTCCGCCAACATCAGCGCCGCCGTCTCGAAATCGAGCGTCGCATTGACGTTGGTGACAATACCGCGGTTGAAGAGCTCACCCACCAATTCGACGCCGGTCATGTTGATCAGTTCGGCCAGTTCGCTGACATTGATGGAGTCGGAGATCGTGACCTTGTCCGGGCGCTCAACGACTACTTCTACCGGTGCGGTCTCAGCCTCGGCCGTTGCCGTGACCGGTCGTTTGCGATTTACCGGGCGGGCGGGTCGATAGGGTTTTCGTCTACGTCGTGCGGCCAATCTCTCCTACTTCACGAGTTGATACGGTCCGAGGGTCCGCCGGATTCATGGCGGTCCGTCAAGCTTACTGTGTTCGTCGCGGATTTTGATCAAGCGATCGCGTAAAAGCGCGCCACCCTTTAATCCCAATGATCGAGCAAAGGCGCCCCCAGTAACCGCTTGATCCCAGCAATTGTCCGCTCCGCATACATAGGCTCCGCGCCCGTGCATGTGCCCGGCGGGATCAAGTGCGAGCTCCCCCTCGGGGCGCCGCACCACCCTGATCAGTTTATCCTTTTCCAGCTTGAGCCCGCACACGACGCAGGTGCGCCGTGGAACGTGCCGGCTGCCGATAGAGCCGATTTTCTATTCGCCGTCCTCGGCCTGAACGGCCGCCGGCTCCGGCTCCGGCTCCGGCTCCGGCTTCGGCTTCGGCTTCGGCTCGGCCACCGCAGCCGCCTCGATGATAATATCGGCCTTGCGGCGCAGCCCGGTCAGCGAGATCTCCTTTTCGGCCGCAAGCGCCCGTAACTCCGGCACAGTCAAGCCCGGCAGATCGACGTCGCCGCCGTCTCCATCCTCGTCGGTTTCGACGCCCGCCAGCACGTCCGGTGCCGCCTCCAGCTGAAGATCGTCTGGAGCCGAGGCGTCGCGGATATTGATTCGCCATCCTGTCAGCCGGGCCGCGAGCCGCGAGTTCTGCCCTTCCCGACCGATCGCCAGCGAAACCATGTCTGGCGCAACTAGCACGTCGGCCAGGTTCTCCTCGATACTGATGTTCACCGAAATTACCTGCGCCGGGCTCAGCGCATTGGCCACGTACTTCACCGGAGCATCGCTGTACTCGACGATCTCCACCTTCTCGGGAACTAGGTCGCGGACGATGTTCTGAATTCGGGACCCGCGCATTCCGACGCAGGACCCAACCGGGTCAAGTCCGTCCTGCAGCGCCCGAACGGCCACCTTCGTGCGGATGCCGGCGTCCCTGGCGATATTGACGATTTCGACCGCGTTATTGGCGATCTCCGGTATTTCACGCTCGAACAGCCTCCGCACAAAGTCAGAATGTCGGCGGGAGACGCTCAGCTGCGGTCCGCGGCCCTCTTCGTTCACCTCCATCAGATAGACGCGAATGCGTTGGTTCAGCCGCAGATGCTCGGTCGGGATCTGCTCCATGGGCGGCATCATCGCCTCCGCCCGGCCGAACTCCAGGACCACGCCCCGATGATCGATCCGGGTGACCTTGCCAACCATCAACTCCCCCACATGATCTACGTAGCGGTCGTGAACAAGGGATCGCTCGGCTTCCCGAAGGGTGAAAAGCATCGCCTGACGAGCCTTCTGCGCCGCGATCCGACTGAATCCTTGTGGCGTTATGTCAACCTGAACGATGTCCCCGAATTTCAGGTTCTCGTCGACCTCGATGGCGTCCGCGAGCGAAATTTCAGCGTCTGGATCGGTTACCTCATGCTCCACCACCGTGCGATTCGCGTGAACGCTGAAACTGCCCTGCCCATCAACATGCACATCGATATCTTCCAGCGCCCCGGGCAGATCGCGATATGCGGAATCGACCGCGGCCCGCACTGCCTCCAACACTTCGTCGGTGGCCAAGCCTTTATCGGCCGCGATCTGAGCAAGCGCCAACTCAAACTCGCTTTTCATCGGCGCTTTCCTCGCTATGCCCGATCGAAGGACGGCCCTTCAACGTCGTCCCGCCCGGAGACAAAAGAGAAGTGGGGAGCGCCCACTTCTCAATTCGCGTTCACTATGTTCGGTTCCAGGTCGACCAGTATAGCAAGCTTGCCTTCGGCAGCTGCCTGCCGTGCGTGCGCACTACCTCTCCGCCAAATCCGGCTAGATAATCCGAATTCCGCGGCGGTCGAACAGCCGAAGTTTTGTCGCCGGAAACCGTGCCGGCACCATGGCTCTAGGCACGATATCGGGGTTTGCCGCATGTCGTGCCGTCAGATGCATCCCGTCAAATTCGAAGGTTGTGAGCTGCTCCCGATCGCTCACCAAAGGTTGCACCGTTTCAGCCCGCAGCCAGATCGTTTCAGGCGTCTCTGCCCCGGTAAATTCCAGGTGCTCCGGCCTGATTCCGATGGTCACCTCTTCACCTTCCAGAATTTGCAGGCTGTCCGCGCTCAGGGGCAGATCCCGTCCCCCTATCCGGACCCTCCCTCCGCTCACCATCCCGGGAATCAGGTTCATGGCCGGTTCGCCCAGAAAACCGGCTACGAACGTGTTGTGCGGCCGGTCATAAAGCTCGCGGTACGTGCCTACCTGGGCGATTTGACCAGATTGCATAAGGGCTATGCGATCCGCCAGCGCGATCGCCTCGCTCTGATCGTGCGTGACGTAGATCGCCGTCACCCCGAAGTGACGGAGCAATCGCTTGAGCTGTACCCGCATCCGTGCCCGGAGTTGCGCATCCAGATTCGACAGCGGCTCGTCCAGGAGGAAAACGGTCGGGTTGCGAATTATGCACCGGGCGACCGCGACACGCTGCTTCTCTCCCCCCGACAGCATGCGGGGCTTGCGGTCGAGCAACTCTTCAAATCCGCCGCCCATGATGCGGCAAACCTCGCGGACCCTTTCGCCAATCTCCTCGGTCCGACGATTAACCATGAAAAAGAACGACAGATTTCGCTTGCTCTCCATGTGTGGGTAGAGGGCGTAATCCTGGAAAACCACCCCCACATGCCTATCGCCTGGCGAGTCCTGCGTGACCTCGGCGCCGTCGAAATAGATCCTGCCCGCCTTCGGCGTGATGAGGCCGGCCACAGCCCGCAACAGGCTCGACTTGCCACAGCCGGACGGACCCAGGATCGCCATCGTCTCCCCATTGCGGATGGAGAGAGCGACACCGTCCAGGGCGCGGACCATGCCGTGTTCCAGTTCAGGGCGTTGCCCTTCTTCGTCCGCAACCCGATCCGACCTTGAGGGCGAGTCTACAGGTCGCCGCCGCCCGTCGGTCGGCGGAAAGAAAACATCGACGCCTTCAATGTCTATCGCGACCATGGATACCGCCGATGCATGGCCCGTCAGCCCGAGTTCTGGCTGCCGCCATCCTGTAGCTCATATTTCTCCAGAAGTCGACCCACTGTGCGCAATCCTGTCTTCGCCACCACCTGCGGGCCAACCGTAATGGCGATGACGTTTAAAGGCACGATCACGATCAGCGAAATCAAGGTAATGAACAGCAGCCCCATGGTATTGCCAAAGTTCCCTATCGCCATCACCGACGCATTCCGAAACACGTTGTAAATGCCCGCCTCCGTCCTAACAAGAAGTGGGAAGAGATAGGGTTGAATCATCAGCCAGAAAAGTATTGGGTATAGCGCGACGATGGCCAGTATCTCAATGGCCGCGCTTGCTTGCGCCCGGTAGAAAACAAAAGCCATCACCAGCGCGTACAGGATGAACAAATCGACCAGCGCCAACTTCCATGCTCGGAAAAAATTACGTTTGAAACCGCGTCCAAATTGCCGGTACGTAATCGGTTCCAGATCATCCATTTCCAGAGCACTACTGTAGAGAGCCGCCGTGGCTGGAGCGGCCAGCAACATTACGATGGCCGTCATAATCGGCAACCCGATCAAAATATCCGGCACGACTCGGCCTTCGACCAGCGCGTCCCGGGCCCGCTCGTCCCCCACGAATCTCGATGCCGCGGCCACCAGCAGCAGGCCCCATGGGACCATAGCCACCGTCCAGGGCAAATTGACTCGTCCCACTATCGCGAAAATATCGTAGTAGAACTTCCCCAGCGACCACCAGAAATGTTTGAACGGCTCCAGAAAAGTCAGTTGCCGTCGCTCCTTGCCTTCAAGCGGTCCGGTTCCATTCTGCGCAAGGCCGCTTCGCAGGTGTCTTCAGCACCGGATGTCATTAACATTTTGCGCAGTGCGAGTTCGCCAGATTAGGGTATCAAGATCAAGTGAATCTGAGAAACGTCCTCCGGCGGCGATTCGACGGCGTCACGCAGGGCCGCGGTACGGCCCCGGAAGATTTCGGAACGCCGACACCACCCGCCGGCATCCGGAATTGAGAGGTGTCTGATCTGCGGCCTACGCTTTTCTCTGTACCTATTGCTCTTATTTCTGGCCGTAGCCGGAATTTTGGGATTCTTCGCCTCCCGGCCTACGATCAGCGTCTCGGACCTGGACCAGTTGGAACCGGATCAGGGTGAGCTAGCCGGACTGGACAGCCGTCTGGACGCCGTCGACGAGCTGGTAAAGCGGAGCAAGCAAACCGGTGTTGCGGAACCCGTGCAGCTGGTCATTAATGAGAACGAGCTGAATTCCAAATTCAGCGATTGGTCCGCACCGGGCAACGCGGTCATTGGCATCTCCGAATCCCGGGTCGCCATGAAAGTCGACGAGATCATCTTCGTCGGCGTCATCACTATCGCCGGGCAAGAGTTCCACTACCGTGCCGACGTCACCATCGCCATCGAATCGGCCGAGTTGCGTCTCAAAATCACCAGGTTTCAGGTAGGGCAACTCTTTGCCCCTGCCGTGCTGCGATCCGGATTAACCACTCTCGCCGCACTCTCGGTCGACGCCGGGGTGCCGCGTCCACCGATCGACGTTGAGACTTTGCTCGTGTCCGAAACCGAAATAGTGATTTCCGGCTCCACGCGCGGTCTTTAGTCCGCCGCTCACCATCGGCCGGCCGGCAATTTCTGATCTGCATCAATCTAGAAATGAGCGCCACCGACCAGACTTAGGAATCCCTACTCAAGGAAGGTGATCTCATTTCCGTGCAAGCGGGCCAGATCGGCGAAAAATTCGATAACCTCCCCCAACTCCTCCACAGGGGACACACCGTCGGATCTGCGCACGACGACATCGATCGGCAATCCGTCGCCGTCACCGAGGGCCACGTACGCCTTGAGGTAAGCGCTGGGATATCGATTCATGACCTCTTCAAGCAATGGCGACACTTGCGATTCAAACATCCCGACCCGTATCCGCTGGGTAGCTGTGCGACCCGCGTACCAGCCCTCGGCGAGCGGCCCCAGATGAGCATCGTAAATCGCCTCCATCTCCTGCGGGGGACCAGGCATCGCGAAGATCAACGTGTCCTCAATTGGCAGCAAGAACGCCGGAGCCCAGCCCGCCGGATTGAGATAGACCAGCGCTGTGTCCGGGACCGTCGCCATTTTTTGCAAATTTGGTGGGAGGTCGTCGCCGTCCTTTATGTCTCTCCGCTTGCGGTAGTCGGCTACCGCAAGCGGATCGCGCGTCACCCCGCACCTCGCCGCCAGCGCCAGCGTGGCCACCGTGAGATCATCCGGCGTGGGTCCCAGGCCACCCGTCGATACGACCAGGCCCGTACCACGAACCGCCGCATCGCGTGCCACGGCTTCGAGCTCCGCAGGTACGTCGGGGATTCCGGTGATCCGGCGGACGTTGGCCCCGGCCTGGGTCAGCCGGTCCGCAAGCCACGCGGAGTTGGTGTCCTGAATCCTTCCCAGAATAACCTCGGTGCCTATAGAGAGGATTTCCACCGGCCGGTTAGTGTCGGGCTGCAACTGTTTCTCCGATGTTCACGCAGAAGTGATAGCGTGCCGCGCCCCGAGAGGCGGTCAACTTGAGAACTCTATCTCGACGACGACCGGGCGGTGGTCCGACAGATCGCTGTCTATCGTGGAGACCGAGCCCGCCCGCAGTCCGGCCGTGATGAATACATAATCTCGCTGACGGTCCGGCACATCGCCGGGGAAGGTCACCAGATCCAGCCCCGCGGTGACATCTGTCGCCGCCGCGACCAGGAAACGATATTCCGGTGAGTCCGGGATCATGTTGAAATCGCCGACCAGAATCGTAGGAAGACTCCGGGAATTTAGCCACTCGGCCACGAACTCGGCCTGCGCGGACCGCTCCGCCGGGGAGCGACCCAGGTGAATGTTGGCGAATATAAGACCGCCGCGCCGGGTTTCGAGTTCCACGTAAGCAAAACCCCGGGGCTCGCGACCCGGCACGCCGGGGAGAGCCACCCCACCCAGCATCTCCGCCCCACCGCGCCATAACTCCGCGATTCCATACTGGTAGGTTTTTCGACCGGGCGTCCAGGGTCCCAGCAAGTTCGGCGAGAAGAAACCTCGCATGTCCAGGGCGAGAGCCAGGGCCCCGCTCTGGTCGATGTTCGCTGAACGCGGCCAGTCCCGGTCCACCTCCTGCACGGCCAGAAGATCGGGCGCCAGCGTGCGTAGAAATTCCACCTGCTGGTCGAATACTTCGTCACCCGCGGCATTGCGACCGGAGTGTAGGTTGTAACTGACGACTCTAAATGGGGAGTCGTAATCCCGTCCGGATGGGGAGCTAGGGCTCATGCTGCTGACGTTCAACCGGCTCCGTGGAAAATTCCAGTCTGTCGCCACCCGCCTCAGCAGCCAGACCGATCGTCTGCAAAACAAACGCCTGGATACGGGAGACATTGGGCATCAATATCTTGGCCCCATTCTCGGCTTCTACCGGATAAACCCTGCTGTTGGTGTAATCAATATTCACAGCCACCACGGCTTCGGCCGACACGCCCAGCACCAGTTTCGCCAGTGACGGCATGTTAATTACCGGAAGGTTCGTTTCGAAGGTGTCTCTCACCTGACCAATCAGCGCCGGTGCCTGCAGAATCAATTTTGGCGTAAGCATCTGTTCTTTCAGGGCAATCAAAAAATCTTGTTGTCTGTGGATTCGCCCGAAATCGCCTTCTGGGTCCTCCCAGCGGGTGCGCACGTATCTCAGCGCCACGTCGCCGTCCATCCGATGCCTGCCCGCGGAGAGAATGAACGGCTCGAAGCCATCGTCCGCCGCGTTCGGATAGCTGTAATCCGCGATGTCGCGTGGCACGTTGACGTTCACACCTCCGAAGAAATCAACCAGCTTGATAAAGCCAGCAAAATTCATCGAGATGTGATGGTCGATCTGTAATCCCAGCAGATCTCCAACGCGCCGTCGGAGGCTGTCCGGCCCCTCGTAGAACAGAACGCTATTTATGCGGTACGGCTCGGTATCGCAAAGATCGACGCAGATATCCCGCGGCACGCCTATGACCACGACGGAGTTGGAAGCCGGGTCTACCCGGACCACGAGCATTGTGTCCGTCTTGGCGAATGGATCATCTGGCCGTTGGTCCGTGCCCAGCAGCAAGATCGTCACCGGTCGGTCGATCGGCCAGTCCGGAACTAGCTCCATCGGGCTTACGACCTTGCCGGGAAGCTCAACGACAGGCCGGACGGCATCGCCCACGCGTTCTCGAAAATCCGGGGAGGCCACGTCAGGAGCCGTAGGGTCCTGCTCGACAAGCGTCGCCTCGGCGACGTCTCCCTGTAGCGGCCCGATTTCCTCCGCTGGTGATAATGACCACACCACCAGCGCCAAAAACACGGCGATCACCAGAACCCCGGCGGCCGCGGCCAGGCCGATAAATTCGGCTGGATCGCGTGGCGGCCGGCGAAAACGCTTAGATCTGACCAATTACGTTCATCACCTCGATGCGGCCCACGTAAATCGCCCACCAGCCTCCCGGCGATTCGATGCGGACGCCGCATAGATTATCACCGCCGGGAACGCCCCAACGATTGGCTCCGTCACCTGGCTTGGTCGAGATCCACGAAATTGAATTACGTCGATCCGAGCTAAAGCGGAAATACCTGGATAAGTCCTTCGGGTTCCCGCAACATGCAGTGATCGATTCGGCGATCTACGACCAGTGCCAGCGAGCCTATCCCCACCACCGTGCCTTCGTGAATTTCACCACTCACCACCACCCGCGGGCCCCGCGCGACCTTCTCTTCCTCCTCCTCATCATCCTCTCCGTCCATCTCAATTTCCTCCTCGGCTTTGTCTTCGGCCTCCGGTAATTCGCCGTCCGCGCCCATCTGCGATAAAACCCGCGCTTCAAAAAGAGCCTCTACCGTCTTCGCCTCGGAGCCGGGATTGCCGACTGCTACCACCGTGCGAACTCCGGTCGGCGCCCCGATCGAAGTCGCGGTGATTTCAATCCCGGCCGAGACCCGTCCACCTACTATCCGGCCGCTATCGTGATGTCGCCCGCCGCCGCGAGGTGGGCGCCCGCCACGCTACCGCCGACCTTGACATTGTCGCGGACTTCAATCGTAAATCCGGCGTTGCCCCCTCCCTGGACCTCAACGCTCCCTGGAAATCTGATGTGGCCCGTCGAGACATCCACATCCTGCGGCACCTGCATTCACTCTGCGACTTCCACTTTTTTGCCGTTAAGCACCGGCTCGCCGGAGACCGTCGCCTTGAGCACGTCACCATCCATCTCGGTGTTGTTTCCGGCCAGGCCGGCCAGGTCCACCGATTCACCCGGGGTCTGCGGAAGCTCAGCGCCCAGAACCGTCGTGCCGGACGTTCCCTCCGTAGCCGGCGTCGCCACCACCAGAGCTTCTCCGGACAGAATCTGATCGTGGGAGAAGAGTTCGTACCAGTCGACGGTGTTTAGCTCCTCCATCTGGTCATCCGTGAGCCCGAGGTGAGTCTTAAACTGGAATTCGAGCACGCCGTCCTCACCGTTTACCGGTTCAACCCCGTGCGCAATCTGCCACGCAGCAGTCAGCGGGCGCGCTACGGCCCGATCAAGCAGCGCCTCAATAATTCCAAGTCAATACCAGACCCTCCAACACCTCGTCCACGGCCTCCCTGTCTACCGTCGTATCGAATTTCAAATCCGAATTCAAGAGCCAGCCCCGCATCTGGTCGTCAGCGACCAGATGTGTAAATGGAGGTCCCAAATACTCAGGTTCGGATTTGTCCTCCTCTGAGGCAGCCGGCGCTTCACTTCCATCCTTCAGAAGCTCGTCCGCATCCACTGTGCGAGTCGCCTCAGATGAATGACCTTCCATCAAGACCACTGGCCTACCGGAAGGATTTGCCAGTTCCGCCTCCCAGACCGCATCGACTCCGTCCGGCAATGGAAGTCCGCTCAACGCGGCTTCCAGTTGCTCCCGCTCGACCGGCCGGCCGTCCCCTGACGAAGGGGTGATAATCAGGTGGAATAGGCCGTCCCGGCAGCCGATCAGGAATGTCCCGTCAACCCGCGGCTCCGAGGGTCTGGCGCGGACGCGAATTTTGACTTTTCCGGAGTCTCCGCCCGGGTCGCCCTGCGAATCTTCCACAACTTCATAGTCCGCTCGGTCGGCGGATATGCCCAGCGCCTTCGCCCCCCGCCGCCAGCCCAACCTCAACGCTGGGTGCGACGACCTCCACGACTTTCCGCTTCGGGGCCTTTGGTGTCTCTGTGGACATGAATTCCCGGACTCGTGTTTTCGACTGTAGATTCAGTCGTTTACCCCTGAAGAACCCCAGTCTATCCCGCGATCAAACGCGGTCACAATGCTTCCCGAACCCTGACGTCGCTACAATGCCACGCGCGGATTGAGCGAGGCGCCTCCAGACCGTTGTTCAATCGACGCTCAGGACCCGGTCGCACCGACCTTCAGTTTCTGGGCGAACCGCCGGTTGACCGGGACTTAGGAGCACCGATGTCCGAAATCACTGTCGTCGGGAGCATAAATACCGATCAGGTCCTCAGGCTGCCCAGGCTACCGCGACCTAGCGAGACCTTGAGCGGCGGAACATTGCGGACGTTCGGCGGCGGCAAAGGCGCCAATCAGGCCGTGGCGGCCGCCCGCCTGGCCGGGTCCGTGAGGATGATCGGAAAAGTCGGCGCCGACTCCTTTGGTGAAGACCGGGTACGTGATCTTGGTTACGCCGGCGTTGACATCTCATCCATCTCGGTGGATCCGGACGCCCCTTCCGGTGTCGCCCTGATCCTCGTCGGTGACGGCGGCGAAAACATGATCGCCCTGGCTCCCGGGGCCAACGCCAAACTTACCCCCGCGGATGTCACCGCCGGTTGGAGGGCTGGAACCCGGGTCTGCTTGGCCGTACTCGAAGTTCCAGTCAACGCGGTAGAGCAAGCCTTCCGGCTCGCTCGAGCGGAAAACGCCGAAACCGTTCTCAACGCCGCGCCTCCAACCAAACTTTCCGCCTCGACGCTCGATTTAGTCGACCACCTGATCGTGAACGAAACCGAGGCGCTCGCGGTAGGTGGAGTCGAAGTGCGGGACCGGGCAAGCGCGTTCGAAGCCGCTAGCGCTCTTCGCCGGTTGGTGCGATGTTCGGCGATCGTGACTCTAGGCGCCGACGGCGCGGTGGTCCACGGCGCAACGGGGACCTACGTCCCGGCGTTTGCGATAGAGACGGTCGATACCACCGCCGCGGGAGATGCGTTTTGCGGAGCATTCGGACTGGCCCGATCACGTGGACAAGGCCTTGATGAAGCCGTGCGCCAGGCCTCGGCGGCCGGCGCCCTCGCCGCAACCCGGGCGGGCACCCAGCCCTCCCTGCCGACCACCACCGCCCTCGAAACCATGCTTCAATGAGTGACTTTATCAACCGGCGTATTCCCCTGTGGGCACTCGCGGTATTGATAGCGTCCGCCGTCCTCTTCGTGGTCCTGGTCCTGCGGCGACCGCCGGCCCCGGATGCAATCGTCCCCACGGCTCCGCAAGCTTCATTGCCGTCGCCCACCCCGAACCCCACCGCAACTGCTCGCGCTACCTCCACTCCGGTACCAAGCCCGGAACCCACAAGCGCCGCAACTCCGTCTCCAGAGCCGCCATCCACGCCAACCGTCTCCCCGGCCGTCACTCCCACCGACACCCACACCCCATCCCCGCCCCCCGCACCAACACCAACCGCTACCCCGACACCGATCGGCGGCCACCAGGCGGCGACTGTGACCGGCATAGCCTTCGCCACCGAGTCCGACGAGGCGCTGGCCGTGTTGTCGGGGAATCCTCCGAACCCGCCCCATTTCCGTCCGGGCGAGCGAATTTTCGCGGCCGTCCAACTAGAAGCCGCCACCCCCGGCTCTCTTATCAGCCGCTTCTGGTACCGGAACGGCGAGCAGGTGGGGGTGGGCGAAACTGTTGTCTCCGACTCGACCGGGGCGATACTGGGAAACGTGGGCCAGCGCTGGGGCATGCCCGGCGGAAATTACGAGTTGGTCGTCTGGGACGGAGATCGCCTCATCGGATCGGCCACCTTCACCGTCGACGTCGAAGAGGTGCGCCTTACGCGGGTTGCGTTCACACGGCAGGTGGATGAACTAGGGCTGCCGCTGGAAACCATGCACAGTTTTCCAATCGGCACTCAAAGTGTGCTCGTCAGCATCCAGGCTTTCAACGTCCCCACTGGCGCTGTTTTCGAGATTGAACGTGTGGTAAACGGCGCGCTCAAGCCTGTGCAGATATTCGATTGGCCCGCCGAATACAGCAGCGGCCAGGGCGCGTTTCAGATCGCTGTCTTTGATGTCACCTTGCCAGATCGCCCCGTCGATCCAGGCGATTACCGCTTTCGCCTGAAGTTCGATGGAAAAGAGCTGATTGCCGACATCATCAAAATCGAGGGCGCGGGAAATTCTTGATTCAGACCCGGCTGCGCAGGGTGATCCGAACCACGCGATCCCGAGAAACGCGTCGAAATGAAATTCATCCTTGGGGCGGTTGTGCTCGTGCTCGTCGTAGCCGCCGCCACCGTTGGAGGTGGTCGCCTATGGCTGCAATCAAAACCGCCGATTTCCGATCCAATCCCTTTAACCAGATCGCCTGCCGCTGAGACTG
>Ga0209501_10000806_pt1 | contig 36966 bp, 40 predicted proteins | sample ArcticOcean_MG_C_4_FD_187434 | JGI IMG/M metagenome (GOLD analysis project Ga0209501, IMG submission 187434) | Marine microbial communities from western Arctic Ocean - ArcticOcean_MG_CB4_134 (SPAdes) (version 2) | ecosystem: Environmental > Aquatic > Marine > Oceanic | place: Arctic Ocean...
CCCATCCCCACGAACAGGTCCTCGAGCCTCTCCCAGGTCCGGGTGACCACGTGGCGGTGGCCGAGCCGTCGCCCGCGGTCCAACTCGGTCAGGTCGAGGCGTTCGGACTCCAACTGCTCGGCGCGTTCCGCCTCCTCCAGCTCCGTCCTCCGGGCCTCCAACCGTTCCTGGATCCCGGAGCGGACATCGTTCAGGCGCCGGCCCGCGACCTTGCGCTCCTCGACGTCCATGGCGCCCAGGGCCTTCCGGGCCGTGGTCACCACCGACTGCTTTCCGAGCAGGTCGGCGTCCACGATCCGTAGTGCGTCGAGGTCGGCGGCCGCAGCGATGGCGGTCGCCGCATCGGCGAGGTGCTGGTCCAGGTCGGGGGTCATGCGTGGAGTCCGCTGATCGGGAGAGGTTGGGGGGACCAACGCAGGCTAGAGGAACCCGTCCGGCTCCCCGATGACCGTTTAGGGCTTTCGCCCGGCCAGGTCGTGGAGTGCGATCGAGCCGGCGATGGCGACGTTCAGGGAATCCACCCCACCCACCGTGGGAACGCTGACGGTTCCGACACAGGCAGCCACCACCTCGTCGGAGAGCCCGTGCGGCTCGTTGCCCAGGATGAGCGCCACCGGTCCTTCGGACGGGACCGCAGCCGGAGACAACCCGCCGCGCGGGATGGTCGCCCAGCACCCGTACCCGGCTTCGTCCAGGATCCGCAGTGCGGTCATGGGGTCGTCCACCACGGCGAACGGAACGCGGAAGGAGGACCCCGCAGCGGCCCGGACCAGCTTCGGGTTGTACGGGTCCACACCACCGGCCACGACCACGCCGGTGGCGCCGAAGGCCTCGGCCGAACGCATGAGCGTTCCGGCATTGCCCGGATCCGACACCTCGGCCAGGACCAGGAGCGGTCCGACGGTGGTCGCCAGGTCGATCGGTTCCACGTCGTGGAATGCCACCTCGGCGAGGGCCGGCTGGGGCGATCGGGTGCTTGCGAGGCCCTCGAACACACCGTCCGGAACGACCAGCGTCGCTGCGCCGGACCACCCGGCGCGGTGCAGCACATGGTGGTTGGACGCCGAAGCCGGCACCACCACCTGGCGGACCTCGCGACCGGCGTCCAGTGCCTCGGCGACCAGCACAGGCCCCTCGACCACGTACGTGGCCTCGTCGTACCGAAAGCCCCTGTCGCGCAGCAGCCTGCGCATCCGCTGGATGCGCGGGTTGCGTCCTGAGACTTCCTCGGTCATCTAGCTGGCTCCACGGTCATCTCGCTGGCTCTCCGCCACACCGGCCGACTGCCGGATCCACGGGGCTTCCCGGCGCCCGGCCGGGAAGCGCCGATCAGGCAGCGTCGGCTGAGGTGGCCAGTTGGACCAGGGCGGCAAACGCCGTCGGCTCCGCGACCGCCAGGTCGGCGAGGACCTTGCGGTCCACCTCGACGCCGGCATTCTTGAGGCCGGCGATGAACACGCTGTAGTTGGTGCCGTGCTGGCGGCAGGCCGCGTTGATGCGCTGGATCCAGAGGCGACGGAACTGGCCCTTGCGGGCCCGACGGTCACGGAAGGCGTAGTTCCCCGCGTGCATCACCGCCTCGTTGGCAGACTTGAACGTACGGCTCCTGTCGCCGTAGTACCCCTGGGCCTGCTCCAGAATGGCCTTGTGCTTCTTCTTGCTGTGGACGGCTCGCTTGACCCTGGCCATCACGTTCTCCTTGTGTGCTCTGTCGTCGTCGTGCGACGGTTGGAATGTCGATCCGGGGACGTCGTCCCCGTGTCAGGCCACCGGATGGTGGCCGTGGGTTCAGATCCCCAACTGCCGGCGAACGGCCGATGCGTTGGCCGGACTCACGCTGCTCTGGCGAGCCAGGCGACGCTTCCGCTTGGGGGACTTCTTCTCGAGCATGTGGCTGAGGTTGGCGTTCCGGCGCTTCAACTTGCCGGTGCCGGTCACCTTGATGCGCTTGGCGGCGCCACGATGGGTCTTCATCTTGGGCATTTCGTCTACTCCCGGGTCTCGGTCTGCGTGTCTTCCGACGTTTCCGTCGGCGTTTCAGTTGGGGTCGGAGCGGCGTCGACCGGATCGGCGACCGGAGGAACCACCACAGCGGCGTCGACCGGATCGGCGACCGGAGGAACCACCACAGCGGCGTCGACCGGATCGGCGACCGGAGGAACCACCGCAGCGGCGTCGACCGGATCGGCGACCGGAGGAACTACCGCAGCGGCGTCGCGATGGTCCGCGGCGGCCTCCCGCTGCCGGCGCGTGCCCTGGCCGGGCACGAGAACCATGATCATGTTGCGACCGTCCTGCTTCGGGAAGACCTCGACACGTCCGACGTGGTCGACCGTCTCGGCCACCCGGTCCAGGATCCGACGTCCCAGTTCCGGATGCTGCATCTCGCGCCCGCGGAACATGATCGTGACCTTGACCTTGCTGCCATTGCCCAGGAACTCCTCGACCTTGCGGGTCTTGGTGTCGAAGTCGCCGGGACCGATCTTGGGCCGGTACTTCATCTCCTTGACCAGCACGTGGGTCGCCTTCTTGCGCGACTCCTTGGCCCGCTGGGACGCCTCGTACTTGAACTTCCCGTAGTCCATGATCCGACAGACCGGAGGATCGGCCTGGTCGGCCACCTCCACCAGGTCCAGGCCCATGTCGCCGGCGATGGTCAGAGCGTCCGGCAGGGTACGTATGCCGAGCTGTTCACCATCCGGAGCGACCAGGCGGACGCGCTGGGCACGGATGCGGTCGTTGATCCGTGGTTCCTGACTCGTTGGCGCTGCTATCGGTCGTCACTCCTGTGCGTCACGTGGCGTTCTCCTCGTGATTGTGTGTGGTTGTGATGGCGCCGTCGTCTTCCGGTAGGGGGACAAGTCCCGAAAACGGAGAAACGGCGGGCGCCGGAAAGCCGACACCCGCCGAGGATCCACGACGCCCACCGGCAGTTCGTGCCGTGGACCCCGTCGATCCGACGAGAAGAAGACCCTGACACGCTCGACGCGCGCCGGGTGGGGATGACCCCGCTTTCTCTTCAGTTGTGACCCATAGGCTAGCGGTCCCGCAACGGACCAGCACCAGGTCCTCCCTGGATGTCGACCGGACCGGGACCCGACGCTCCCCCGTGGAGCACACGCCAGCCAAGGAACCAGCCATGAGCAGCCTCTGGACCCCCGGTGGGGAGCACCCGATCGACCGATCGGAGGACGCGCCCACACCGTCCACCGAACCCCTGGTCGAGGACCTGGACCCCGAGGAACGCGAGCAGGTCGAGGCGATGGCCAAGGAGATGGCGGCCGTGCGGGAACAGCTCGCCTCCGTACCCGCGGCCGTGGTGGTCGCCAACCACCTCATGGGCCTGTACGAGCTGGGGACGATCCACCTCTCGCAGCAACCTCCGAACCTGACGGAGGCCTCGGTGGCGATCGACGCACTGGGTGCGGTGGTCGACAGGCTTCCGGGGCGACTCGGCGAGGCCGAGTCCACCATGCGCGACGCCCTCCACCAGATCCGCCTCGCCTACGTGGCCATCGAGAAGGCCGGCCGCGAAGCCGACACGCCTCCCGAGTCCGAGGCAGGCTGACCACCGGGTCGCTCCCGGCGCAGGATCAGTGGACGATCTTGGAGAGCGGGACCTCCAGGATGTCCGTGGCACCACCGTCGCGCAAGGCCGGAATGAGCACGTTGATCTCGGACTTCGACACGACGGTTTCCACCGCGAAGCCGGCGCCCCTGAACAACTCGTTCACCGTCGGTGACTTCATAGACGGAATCAGGTCGATCACGGCGTCCAGCCGGTCGGCCGGCACGTTCATCTTGACCAGCACCTTGCCGCGGGCCTCCAGGGTGCCCTGCAGGAGGCGATGGAGCTGCTCCATGGCATGACGCTTCTCCGGGTCGGCGTACGAATCAGCGTTGGCAACCAACTCGGTGAAGCTCGTCAGGATCGTGTCGATCACCTTCAGGCCGGCGGCACGAAGCGCCCTTCCGGTCTCGGTGATGTCCACCACCACGTCGACGATGTCGGGAATCTTGGCCTCGGTCGCCCCGTAGGAGAGCTGGATGTCAGCCTCCACCCCACGCTCGGCGAAGAAGCGGCGGGTCAGCTCCGGATACTCGCTGGAGACCCGGACCCCGGACGCCAGATCGGCCACCGACTCCACCGGGGAGTCACCGGCGACAGCTACCACGATGCGTACAGGCCGGGCCGTGGCCTTCGAGTAGTGGAGCTCGCCCAGGGAGACCACGTCGCTTCCCGTCTCCTCGATCCAGTCACGACCGGTGATTCCGATGTCGAACAGGCCTTCGGCCACGTAGACCGGGATCTCCTGGGGGCGGAGGATACGTACGTCGTGGATCCGGGGATCATCGATGGACGCCCGGTAGTCGACCGACGAGCCACGGCTCACAGCCAGGTCGGCACCCTCGAACAACTCGAGCGTCGACTTCTCCAAGGAACCCTTGGGCAGGACCAGCTTCAGCATGCAGCGAACCTACCCGCCCCACACATGGGCCCGACCAGGGGTTCTGCGTTGGCGAAGCGTCGGGTCAACGGTCCTCGAGCACCAGGTCCAGCCTGAGGTCGTCACCAAGGACCTCCACCGCCACGAATCGCCCCCTGCGGAGGTCCGCCATGGTCGGAGCGCCGGGTCCGGACAGGAGCGGGCGCCCATCCTCGCCACCCAACAGCGCCGGTGCCAGGTAGACCACGTAGCGGTCGACCAGTCCGGCACGGTGGAACCGGCCGGCCACGTCCGCCCCACCCTCGACCAGCAGCTTGAGTACCCCGTCGGCTCCCAGGCCGTCCAGGAGTCCTTCCAGCCCACCGTGGTGCTCCTCTGCCGGGAGGACCAGGGCGCCTGCCGGGATCTTCCCCAACACCACCCGTCGGGGCGGATCCTCGCCCTCGACCACGAGGCCGTCGGCGTCCCTCACATCCAGGCGCGGGTCATCGGCCCGGATGGTGCCCGCTCCCACGCAGATCGCGTCGCATGACGCCCTCAACCGGTGCACGTCGAGTCGGGCCTCGGTGCCGGTGATCCAGCGACTCGTACCGTCCGGTGCCGCTATCCGCCCGTCCACGGTGGCGGCCAGCTTCAGGACCACGTACGGGCGACCTGTCCTGCGATGGTGCAGGTACGGAGCAAGCGTGTTCGTGACCTCGTCCACGAGCACGCCGACGTCCACGACCAGCCCGGCCTCGCGCAACCTCCCGAAGCCCCGACCGGATACCTCGGGGTCCGGATCCCCGACACCCACGACGACACGGGCCACGTCGGCGCCGATGATGGCGTCCGTGCACGGGGCCGTCCTGCCCTCGTGGTCGCAGGGCTCCAGCGTCGTGTACAGGGTGGCCCCGGCCGCAGCCGGCCCGGCCTCGGACAGCGCCACGCGCTCGGCATGTGCCCCACCCGGCGGCTGGGTGGCGCCGGAGCCGACGATGCGGCCATCGGCGACCACCACCGCCCCGACCCTGGGGTTGGGTGACGTCCGGCGATGCGCTGCACCGGCGGCGTCCAGGGCGGCCCGCATCCCGCCCTCGTCATCGTGGATCGTCGGATCAGGCACCGGCGCCGGACCCCTCGCCCGACGGATGCGGGTCGGCGTTGTCGACAAGGAGACGCACCGCGTGCGGCACCACGTCCACGACGGCCCCGAGGCACTCCACACATCCCTTCGAGGACCCGGGGGTGTTCAGGACGAGGCTGGTTCCGCAGGTACCGGCCACGCCGCGCGACAGGCGACCCAAGGGGTTCACGAGGCGCATGGCCTCCGCCAGCCCCGGCGCCTGGCGGTCCAGGACGGCGAGGGTTCCCTCCGGCGTCTGGTCCCGTGGACCGAAACCCGTGCCACCGGTCGTGACCACGAGGCCGTGGAAACCGTCGGCGAGGGCCCGGATGGCCTCGGCCACGGCATCCACGCCGTCAGCGGTGACCGCAGTCTCGACGACCGTCCAGCCCTCGGCCTCGCAGCGGGCCACCAGCGCGGCTCCCGAGCGGTCCTCACGCACGCCGTGGACCACGCCGTCGGAAACAGTCAGCACCTTCACGTCCAGCGGTACCCCGCCTCCTTGGTGGAACCCATCGTGCCCGGTTTCGGCCATGGGGCGAGGGTACCGGAGCGACCCCGGCGGGCCGGGCAGGGTTATGGTCGCCGGATGGGCGTGGACGAGCTGGACGGCTACGAGATCGGCTCCTTCGAGCACGGCGGCACCAGCCGTACGGTGCTGCGGACCGGTTCCGGGCCTGCGGTCATCGTCATGGCGGAGATGCCGGGGATCACGCCGCGGGTGGCGGACTTCGGACGCCAGGTGGCGTCAATCGGCTGCACCGCCGTGCTGCCCTCGCTGTTCGGAACCCCGGGCAGGCGCCCCACGCCCGGCTACCTGCTGCGTTCGCTGGTGGGAGGATGCGTCTCGAGGGAGTTCACGGCCCTGATGCGACGTCGGACCTCGCCGGTCACCGACTGGTTGCGGGCACTCGGAGCATTCGAGCACGGCAGGTGCGGCGGTCCCGGAATCGGTGCCGTCGGCATGTGCTTCACCGGGGGCTTCGCCCTGGGCATGATGCTCGACGACCGGATGCTGGCCCCCGTGCTGAGCCAGCCCAGCCTGCCCCTCTCGATCAGCGCCCGCCACCGACGGTCGCTGGGCATCTCGGACCGGGACCTGGATGTCGTGAAGGAACGGGTCGCCGACGGGGTATGCGTCCTGGGACTCCGGTTCAGCGAGGACTCGATGGCCCCGGTCGAGCGCTTCGACCGTCTCAGGGAGGAGCTGGGCGACGGCTTCATCGGCGTCGAACTGGACTCCTCGCCGGGGAACCTCCACCGGATCTCCAAGCGTGCCCACTCCGTGCTCACCGAGGAGCTGGTCCACGAACCGGACCACCCCACCATGGAGGCCCTGGACAGGGTCCTGACGCACCTGGGTGAGCGCCTCCTGGTCTGAGCGGCGTGGGCTCCGATCCTGCAGCCAGGCGGGGCCTCAGTCGATCCGGTAGCGGAAGACGGCCATTCCCTCGCTGTCCAGGTCCTGGGGCAGGAGCAGGCCGCCCGTCCCGTCGTCGCCGTGGGGGCGCCAGGGGGAACCCAGGGGGGAACCCGACCCCAGGCCGGTGGCCTCCCGGAACCGCCGGTCAACGCCGGTGGTCTCGGCCGACGTGAGCGTGCAGACGCTGTAGAACAGCAGGCCACCGGGGCGCACCAGGCCCGCAGCCGCCGTGAGCAGGTCGACCTGCAGGTCGGCCAGCTCCTCGACGTCGGCCTGACCGATCCGCCAGCGAGCATCGGCCCGGCGCCTGAGGACCCCCAGACCCGAGCAGGGAGCGTCCACCAGGACCCGATCGAAGGCTCCCGGGCGAAACGGTGGAAGCCGTCCGTCAGCCGCCACCAGCGCCATGTCATGACCGAGGCGCTCGGCGTTGTCGCCCACGAGGCCCAGCCGGGCGGGCCGCAGGTCGGCAGCCACCACCGATACGCCGGCTGCGGCCATGGCGGTGGCCTTTCCCCCGGGGGCAGCGCACAGGTCCAACACGACCTCACCGGACGGGTCCAGGTCATCGACGACCAGTGCAGCCACCATCTGGGAGGCACGATCCTGGTGGTACCCGTCATCTCGTGCCACCGCCCGGGCAGGTCGGTTCATGGCTGCCAGCGCCGCCAGTGCGTCATCGCTGCCCAGGTCGGCCACCAGGCGCTCCAGCAACCAGTCCGGCACGCTCAACTCGACGCCCGGGCCGGGCCATGTGGGCTGGTGCTCGGCGACCCGTCGCAGGACGGCATTGCAGAGACCGCGGACCTTCCGGGGGGCCACGGCAACCGTCGCCGAAACCGCAGCGTGGGCCGGAACACCGGCCCAGTGGAGCTGGTAGGCGCCCAGCCGCAGCACGGTACGCACCTCGGGTTGGACGTCGTCGTGCAGGAAGCTGTCCACCAGGTGGTCGCAGGCCCGACGCATACGCGTCGTGCCGTAGACGAGATCGGTCACGAACGCCCGATCGCGGCTGTCCAGGCTGGAACGGTCCAGGGCGGCTCGCAGGACCAGGTTGGCATACGCACCGTCCCTCTCGATCCGCCCGAGAACCTCCAGCGCCAGCCGGCGCGCATCCTCGCCGCTCATCCGCCCAGCCGTTCGTCCGCCACCGGTCGGGCCCCGCCCAACCATGCCGAGGCCCCCATCCGGGCGCGGCTGGCCGGCTGGACCTCGAGGAGACGCAGGGCTCCACCACCGGTGGCCACCAGGTCGCCCACCATGCTTCCCGGTGGCCCGGGCACCACCTCTTCGACGACCTCGGCTCGCCAGACCTTCAGGTCCCCGCCCCTGAAGGTGGTCCAGGCGCCGCCGACCCGCACCACGCGTTCCAGTTCCATGGCGGAACGGCCCCACTCCAGCACCAGGTCAGCCCTGTGCACCTTGTGGGCATAGGTGGCTATGCCCTCCTGGGGCACCGGGGCCGACAGGCCGCCATCCAGGGCGTCGACCAGGAGTCGGGCTCCGAGGACGGCCAGACGCTCCCGCAGGCCATCTGCCGTATCGGTCGGTCGGATCGGCACCTCCACCCGGGCGTGGACCCCCCCGACGTCCAGGCCCTCGGCCACCGCCATCAGGCAGACCCCGGTAGTCGGATCCCCTGCCAGCAGGGCACGCTCCACGGGAGCCGCGCCACGCCACCGGGGCAGCAGGGAGAAGTGCAGGTTCACCATCGGCACCCTCGCCAGGACGTCCACCGGAATGATCCGGCCGTAGGCGACCACCACTCCCAGGTCCGCTCCGGAGTCGGCCACCGCGGCCAGGTCGTGGGCGACGGGAATGCCCAGCTCCATGGCCCGGGCACCCACAGGGGTGGGCGTCGGAGCCGAACGACGACCTCGACGGCGGTCGGGAGAGGTCACCACCAGCGCCACCTCGTAGCCCGCCTCGTGGAGTGCGGTCAGCGGCGCCACCGCCACCTCGGGATTGCCCAGGTAGACCAGCCGCCCGGGATGCGCCGGAGGAGGCGCGATCACCGCAATCGCAGGCCCCCGTCGAGTTGCCCACCTGCAGGAGTGGAAGCCAGGCGGGACATGGTCATCTGGCGTAGTACCCGTCGGGCCTCGCGACTCTGGTCGTCGTCCAGGTGGTCCACGAGGAGTATTCCGTCCAGGTGGTCGATCTCGTGCTGGAAGAGCCGTGCCTCGATCTCGTCAGCCTCGATCGAGACCTCGTTGCCGTCCAGGTCCACTCCCACGAGGTGGATCTGCTTCGGCCGGGTGATCTCCCAGGTCAGGTCCGGAACCGAGAGGCAACCCTCCTCGAAGGTCCACTCGCCGTCGGACTCGATGATCCGCGGGTTCAGGATCACGCCGGCCCCCTCGCCGTGGTCGTAGACGAAGAAACGCTTCTGCACCCCCACCTGCGGTGCGGCCAGGCCGATCCCCGGAGCCTCGTACATGGTGGTGAACATGTCGTCGGTGAGGCGCACCAACGCGCCGTCCACGTCGGTCACCTCGGTCGCCGGCCTGCGCAGGACCGGGTCGCCGATCAATCGGATCTGGTGGGGTGCCACACGACAAGGCTACCGTCGGGGCGATGGAGGCCCGGATGCCAGACCGCCACCCGGCGCAGTGAACGACGGCCAGTACTGGACCGATCGCCCCGACGTGGCCTCCATGCCCGCGGAGGTCGGCCTCCTGCTACCCGACGTGAACCTCACGCTGGCCACCGACAGGGGCGTCTTCTCGGCCGACCGCGTGGACCGGGGCACCCGGTACCTGCTGCTGGACGGCCCGGGCCTGCCCTCCGGGCCCGTCGACCTGATGGACCTCGGCTGCGGCTACGGGCCGATCGCCTGCACCATGGCCTCGCGTCGTCCGGACGCCCGCGTGTGGGCCGTGGACGTGAACGAGCGGGCGCTGGACCTCTGCAGGGCCAACGCCGCCGCAGCCGGGCTGACCAACGTGGAGGTGGTCGCGCCGGACGACGTACCGGAGGACGTGCGGTTGGCAGCCATCTGGTCCAACCCACCCATCCGCATCGGCAAGCCTGCGCTCCACGACCTGCTGGCCAGGTGGTTGGACCGCCTGGCCCCTGAAGGCACGGCGCACCTCGTCGTCCAGCGACACCTCGGGGCCGACTCACTGGCCCGCTGGTTGGACGACCGGGGCTGGACCACCTCCCGCCGTGGGTCCCGCAAGGGCTACCGACTCCTGGACGTGACCGCCCGGATCGGGCCACCGGCCGATGCCGCCACAGGGCCCGATGTCACGGATGGAGCGTCCGCAGACGGCGTGGACCGGCGGTCCGGGGAGGATTCCACGTGAAGAACCTGGATGGCACGGGGCTGAAGCGCCTACACCGCGAGTGGCGGCGTCGCAACGAACCCGAGGTGGCGCTCCTGCTGGACAGCGTGCAGACCCCATACAACGTCGGAGCGATCCTCCGGACCGCAGCCGCCTACCGCGTGGGACACCTCTGGCTGGCCGGATCCACCGCACCGCCCACGCACACCAAGACCGCCAAGACCGCACTGGGTACCGGCCGCTACCTGACCTGGACCATCTGCGAAGAGGTATCCGAGGCGATCGACGGGATCCGGACCGCCGGCTACGGCCTGGTCGGCGTGGAACTGGCGGACCAGGCCGTGCCCATCAACGAGGCGACCCTGCCCGAAAAGGCCTGCCTGGCGTTCGGCCATGAGGACCGGGGCCTCTCGGCCACCACGCTGGCAGCCTGCGACGTGGTGGCCTACATACCGCAGCTCGGCAAGGTGGGCAGCCTCAACGTCGCCACCGCCGCAGGAATCGCCCTCTACGAACTGAACCGCCGGGGTTGGTGATCGCCGGGCTCAGACCCGTCGGGGGTCCACCTCCAGGCGGAGGCGGCCAGCGGGGCGCGACACCGCCAGGAGTGCGTCCGAGAGCCGGTCGTGGTCAGGCGCCCGAACCAGCCAGGAGCCGTCCCTGGGACCCATGACGTCGATTCCGTCCGGTGACCCCAGGCGGGTCATGAACTCCGGCGCCGCCGCTCCGGATACCCGCGCCAGGGCGGCGAAAGGCGGCTGCCCCAGGAGGGACCTCCGGTCCTTCTCGTCGGGCACCAGGCGGCCCGGATCAGACTGCAGGACCGCCTGCAGCACCTCGTGGTCCGGCTGCCTCGTCTGCACCACGAGGCGACCACCAGCCGATCGCGGCCCGAGCAGCCGGGAGGCGCGGACCAGGAGGGCCATGGCCTGCTCGGACGCCCGCATCCTGGGCGCCAGGAGTTCCTGGTCGAACTCCAGGAACACCACCTGGGCGACCCGCCGCTGGATCCGATGCAGGACGGCCTCGGTCCCTACGAACACGGAGGCGCCACCACCATCCAGCAGCCCGGCATCGGTCTCGGTGGTCACCTCCAGGACCGGCCGCCCTGCCAGGGCCTCCAGCTCCTCACGGACCCTCGACACGCCCGCACGCAGGTTCCGGAACCGGGTGGCGCCACAGGAGTCGCAGACCACGGGACGCCCGTGGTCATCATCCAGGGGACAGCGGAGGCGGTCGTCGACATCCTGGACCATGGGCACCCGATGCTCTTCGCAGCGGGCCAACTCGCCGCACCCGTCGCAGGCCAGCAGACGCGACCGCCCCTTCCGGTTGAGGACGCAGACCACCGGGTCACCGCCCTCCCCCCGCAGGACCGGAACCAACTTCGGCGAGAAGAGGCCTGAACGGACCGGGTCGTCCAGACGGCGGTCGAGGAGGTCCACCACGGGCCACCCGGTCCTTTCCTCGGCCCGTGAGGGAGCCAGCAGGCGCCCGTGGGCAAGAGCCTCCAGCGTCGGGCTGGCCGAGGCCAGTACACACGGAACCCCCGCCCTCCGTGCCCGCTCGACGACGAGGTCCCGGGCATTCCAGGTGGGGGCCCGCTCCTCCTGGTAGGCCTCGTCGTGCTCGTCAAGCACCACCACGGCCCGGAGGTCCCGAACGGGTGCCAGGGCAGCGGCCCTCGAGCCGATCACCATTCCGCCGGCGGCGGCCCGTGCCCAGTCCCGCGGCATCGTGGCGACCGCTATACCGGAGCGACGGACCCTCGTCGCCAGTCGGGCGGCGGCGGCCGCCGTGGGAACCAGGACGAGGGCGTCGCCCCGGCGGGCCGCCGCCAGCACCAGGGGAATGGGGTCGGTCGCCGGGGGCAGGCGGACGATGGTCGGGCTGCCGTCGGCCGTCGGATCCAGGGCGCCTGTCATCCAGCGGGCATCGGAGTCGGGAACGACCACCGGTCCCGGAGGTGCCGGAATGGCCTCGACGACCGTGGGTGGTGAGGCGGTGGCCAGGAATCCGACCACCGGACCCACCCAGCGTCGGGCTGCCCAGCGGCCCAGGTCGATCAGCTCGGGCGAAGGGCCCATCCCGCTGAGGCGGGCCAACGGCCGAAGGTCGACGCCGTCGGGTGGCACGACGTGGTCCTCGACCACCCATCCCGCGACCCTCCGACCAGCCAGCACAACCCGGACCCGGCTGCCCACGCCCAGGCGTCCGCCACGGCCGTCGTCCTCCCACGAGGACGGGACCAGGTAGTCGAAGACGCGGTCCACGGCCGCCACGTCGGGCATGACCCGGACGACACGACCGGGGACATCGGCCCCGGTCCCGACGGTCAGGGTGCCGCCGATGGCATCCCGGGCAGACCGGGAGGCGGGTATGACCGAACCGCCGGCCTGTCCGGTCGGCGGCGGGGCTACGTCGTCGAGGTCGAGGCGACCCTGGTCGTCGGCCCCGCCTGTCACCGCTGGCGTCGGTTCAGGCCAGGCCCAGGGCGGACCGCACGTCGTCCACCCGGTCGGTCGCCTCCCATGAGAACCCGTCCCGTCCGAAGTGGCCGTAGGCGGCCGTCTTCCTGTAGATCGGTGCCTTCAACCCGAGGTCACGGATGATGGCGGCCGGGCGCAGGTCGAAGAGCTCCTGCACGCAGGCCGAGATCCGGTCCGGATCCACCGTCTCGGTACCGAAGGTGTCGACAAAGACCGAGACCGGCCGGGACATGCCGATGGCGTAGGCGACCTGCACCTCGCAGCGGGTCGCAGCGCCGGCCGCCACGAGGTTCTTGGCCACCCATCGGGCGGCGTAGGCGGCCGAACGGTCGACCTTCGACGGGTCCTTTCCAGAGAAGGCGCCCCCACCGTGGCGGGCCATCCCGCCGTAGGTGTCCACGATGATCTTGCGGCCGGTCAGCCCCGTGTCGCCGACCGGGCCACCGATCACGAAGCGGCCGGTCGGGTTGACATGGACCTCGTAGTCGTCGTCGGCGAACTGGGCCGGCACGACCGGTTGGATGACCTGTTCGATGAGGTCGGGTCGGATCATCGAGTCCCGGTCGATCCCGTCGTTGTGCTGGGTCGAGATGAGCACCTTGAGAAGGCGTACCGGCCGGTTGCCGTCGTACTCGAACGTGACCTGGGTCTTGGCGTCGGGGCGCAGGTACGGGATGGTCCCGGCCTTGCGAACCTCGGCGTGGCGTTCGGCCATGCGGTGCGCCAGGTGAATGGGCAACGGCATGAGCACGTCGGTCTCGTCGCAGGCGAAGCCGAACATCATCCCCTGGTCACCAGCACCCTGGCGGTCCAGCTCGTCCTCCTCGCCGGAGGCCCCCGACCGCACCTCCTCGGAGTCGTCAACGCCCCGGGCGATGTCGCTGGACTGGGAGTCCAGGGCGACCATGACGCCGCAGGTGTGGCCGTCGAAGCCGAAGTCCTCGCGGTCGTAGCCGATCTCGCAGATCGTCTCGCGAACGGTCTTCGGTATGTCCACGTACTCCGACGTGGACACCTCTCCGGCGACCACCACGAGCCCGGTGGTGATCATCGTCTCGCAGGCCACCCGGCTCTCGGGATCCTTCTCGAGCATGGCGTCCAGGACGGCGTCCGAGATCTGGTCGGCCATCTTGTCGGGATGCCCCTCGGAGACCGACTCGGAGGTGAAGGTCCAGTTCCTGGTCACGTGTCGTCTCCGTTCGTGGACCGGTTCGTTCTGTGAACGGCGAGAGCAGCGTCGAGCACCGCCGCTGCCACCTCCCGCTTGTCGGTCAGCAGCACCTCCCGGGCGCCGCCGTCGGCATCCAGGATCACCACGGCATTCGTGTCGTGGTCGAAACCCACCCCGGGCTCCGACACGTCGTTGGCGACCATCAGGTCGATGCCCTTGGCCACCAGCTTCGCCGCGGCATTCTGGCGCAGATCTGATGTCTCCGCGGCGAACCCCACGATGACCTGGCCATCGACACGGCTACGGCCCAGCCCGGCGAGGATGTCGACGGTCGGCTCCAGGAGGATCTCCGGTGGGCCGGCGCCCTTCTTGATCTTGTCCGTCGCCACCGTGGCCGGCCGGAAGTCGGCCACCGCTGCGGCCATGATGACCACGTCGGCCCCGGCGGCCCGTGCCCCCACCGCGTCGGCCATCTCGGCGGCCGTCTCCACCGCCACTACCTCCAGGCCCGGTGCCTCCGCCAGCCCCTCCGGCCGGGTGGTCACGCAGTGCACCATCGCCCCGCGCTCCGCTGCCTCCAGGGCAAGCGCATGCCCCTGCTTGCCAGACGAACGGTTGCCTATGAAGCGCACCGGGCAGATCGGCTCGCGGGTTCCGCCAGCGGTGACCAGAACGGTGAGTCCAGCCAGGTCTCCGCCATCCGTGCCACGGGCCACCCCGAGGATGCGTTCCGCAGCGGCTACCACGTCGGACGGGTCCGCCATTCGTCCCGCTCCCAGGTCGCCACCGGCGAGGCGCCCGTCGACGGGGCCGACGATGCTCACGCCACGGCCGGCCAGGACCTCGACGTTCTCCTGCACCGCCGGCTGTTCCCACATCTCGGTGTGCATGGCAGGACAGACGATGACCGGCGCACGGGTCGCAAGCAGGGTGGCCGTCAGGAGGTCTCCCGAGCGTCCCATCCGGTAGTCGGCCAGCAGGCGGGCGGTCGCCGGGCACACGATGACCAGGTCCGCTCCCTGTCCCAGCCGGGTATGGGGGATCGGGTGGGGTTCGTCCCAGAGGGACGTCTGGACGGGCTCGGATGCCAGGGCGTCGAACGTGGCCCTGCCGATGAAGCGCATGGCGCCCCCGGTGAGGACCGGTGCCACGTGGGCGCCGGCGTCAACCAGCCGACGACAGACCTCAACCGCCTTGTAGGCGGCGATGCCCCCGGTCACCCCGAGGACGATGCGACGTCCGGCAAGTGGTCCCATGGTGGATGCCCGCGGGCGAGTGGTCAGGCGCCCTCTTCGCCATCGACCCGGGCCTCACCGGAGGGCAGGTCGTCAGCGGCCTGCTCGGCCAGGTCGGCATCGATGGCGTCGAGCATCGCATCGACCTCCTCGACCTCCTCCGGAGGCTCGACCGGCTGGATCTTGCCAGCGGCCAACTCCTCGAAGGCAATCGAGAGAGGCTTGCGGGACGTCGAGGTCACCTGCGGTGGGATGGACGACCCCAGGCCCTCGCCCAACTGGCCGAAGTACGAGTTGATCTGGCGCCCGCGCTTGGCGCTCACCGTGACCAGTCGGAACTTGGACTCAGCGGTTTCGAGGAGGCCCTCGATCGGCGGATTCACCAGGCTGTCGTTGCGGTTCACTTGGATCCCCTGCGTTCCTCCGGGTGCCGGTTCCTGCGACCGCCACCCCCGTCCTGAAGCCCATCCGAGCTGCTCAGACAACGGTTTAACGCGGGTCCCAATGCTAACAGCGGGACACCTGTAACCCTCGAGCAACGGAGCCGCCAGAAACCCGCCGAACCACTCCCCCGGGCCTCTCGGACAGGCCCGGAAACCGGTCCGAGGTCGACCACCGGTCAGTCCCGGGAAGCCCGGTGGTCGTGGATCAGCCCGGCGACCAGTTCCACGGTCGCCTCCAGGTTGTCGTTCACCACCCGCCTGTAGCCCAGCTCGTCGGCCTCCAGACGTTCCCTCGCCGCCTCGTCCACACGGGCGTCGGCACGCTCGGCGTCATCCCCGCGACCCAGGAGCCGACGCCTCAGCTCGCCGTCGTCAGGAGCATCCACGAACAGGAACAATGCGCCGGGCAGGCGGTCCCGCACCTGTCTTCCACCTGCCACGTCGATCTCCAACAACAGGTTCCGACCCTCGTCGGGGTCCGGCGTCGGGGTGCCGTACATGAAGCCGAGGAACTCGTTCCACTCCACGAAACCGCCATCGCTCCTCCGGGCCTCGAAGGCGGCGCGGTCCACGAAGACGTAGGCGTCCGCCGAGTCGTCCATGCGTCGGGGCCTGGTGGTCCACGAGCGGCTCAGCACCAGGCCTTCGTCACGCTCCACGAGCGCCCTGGCGATGGTGCCCTTTCCGGCGCCCCCCGGGCCGGAGAGCACCACGACCACGGACGACCGATGCCGGATCATGTCGTCCACCGGCCCAACTCCGGTCGGGTGGTCGGGTTCAGCCGAACCGGGCGACCAGCTCGGACCGCTGCTGGCTGCCGAGGCCACGCAGACGACGGCTGTCGCTGATGCCGACCTCGTCCATCGTCCGCCGTGCCTTCACCTTGCCCAGCTTGGGCAGTGACTCCAGCGCGGACAGCACCTTCATCTTGGACACGATCACCTCGGCGTCGGAACGCTCCAGGAGCTCCGAGAGGGTGATCGAACCCATCTTGAGGAGGTTCTTGATCTCAGCCCGCACCCGGCGGGCCTCAGCCGCCTTGACCAGGGCGGCCCGCCGTTGTTCGTCCGTGAGTTGAGGTAGTCCTGCCATGCGCCGGACCCTAGTAGGGGCCAGGGCTCGAGGTGGGATGCCCCGGGCGATCTTCAGGCCACCAGGTGGTCGACCATGGCCGCGGCCGCGGCCACAGGATCCTCGGCCGCCGTGACCGCCCGGCCCACCACCAGGAGGTCGGCTCCGGCGGCCAGTGCGTCACGGGGTGAGGCCACCCGGGCCTGGTCGTGGGTGGCGCCACCCGGCATGCGGATCCCGGGCACGACCCGGACCAGCCGGTCCGACCACGGGTCGGTGGCGGACAGGTCCGGGGCGGCGCAGATGATCCCCTCGCACCCGCTTGCAGCGGCCAGGTCACACCGGTCCCGTAGGACGCCACCGTCAGCGACGGCGTCGCTGGTCAGGACCGTGACCCCCAGGGCACCCGGCAACGCCACACCGGCGGCGGCGGCTCCGGCGGCCAGGCCGTCGACGGCGGCGCGCAGCATCGGGGCCCCTCCGGAGGTGTGCACCGTCACCCATCGGGCACCGAGGGCCCCGAGCACCCGGGCGGCACTCCCCACCGTGTTGGGGATGTCATGCAACTTCAGGTCGCAGAAGACGTCGAAACCCGCCTCCACGAAGGAGGTGACCGCCTCCGGGCCGGCGGCTGAGAACAATTCCAGGCCGACCTTGACCGTTCCGAACCATGGGCCCAGGAGCCGGGCCGTCCGCCGGGCGGCCACGAGGTCATCCACGTCCAGCACCAGGCAGAGCCGGCGCCGGACCTCCTCGGGCACCTCGTGGTCAGCCACGGACACCTCCGACCATCCCATCAGGCAACTGCGTCGCCTCAGCCATGCGCGGCACCGATCAGCTCGCCCAGATGGGACACGCCGTGGTCATCGCACCAGCGGCCCAGGTCGCGCAGGATCACGGCGGGCGCCGCCGGGTCGGCGAACGTGGCGGTCCCGACCTGGAATGCCGATGCTCCGGCCATGAGGAACTCCACCGCATCGACGGCTCTGGCCACACCGCCGACACCGATGATCGGCACGTCCGGAAGGGCCTCGTGGATGTCGAAGACCGCCCTCACCGCCACCGGTCGGATCGCCGGACCGCTGAGTCCTCCGCGGCCGGCCCCCAGGAGGGGTCGTCGGGCCTCCGTGTCGATCACCATCCCGAGCACCGTGTTGGCGACGGTCACGGCCTCGGCCCCGGCACCGACGGCCGCTGCCGCGATGTCGGGAAGTTCAGGGGTGTTCGGGCTGAGCTTCGCCCAGAGGGTCCGTCCAGCGGCGGCGGCAGCTTCCACGACCTCTGCCGTGGCCGTCGTGGAGTGTGCGAACAACGCCCGCCGATCCTCGAGGTTGGGACACGAGGCGTTCACCTCGACGGCCACCACCTCTGGTGGCGCACCGGCCAGGAGCTCGGCGGCTCGCGCGAACTCCTCGACCGTGCGGCCCCAGATGCTGACCACGACCCGGGCACCCGTGGCAAGCAGGTCCGGCAGGTCATGCTCCAGCCATGCCTCCACGCCCGGCCCCTGCAGCCCGACGCTGTTGAGCATCCCCGCCGGGGTGGCATGCACCCTCGGCGCCGGATTGCCCTCCCATGGCTCCGCGTGGAGGGACTTGACCACCACGGCGCCCAGCAACGCCGGGTCGAGGTGGTCAGCCAGCTCGCGCCCGTGACCGGCGGTTCCGGACGCCGTCATCACGGGGTTGGGGAGCACCAGCGAACCGAGCCGTGTCGTGAGGTCCACGGCCGGGCTGCGTCGCCTCACCGCAGGCCTTTTTCCGGAGCCGCCACGATGCCCTCGTGGTACTCCTGCAGGGTCCGCACCGCCAGCGGGAACCGGCGCCAGTCGGCCAACCCACGGGCTGCCGCCAGGGCGGCGTTGGCCGTGGTGAGCAACGGGATCCCCTTGGCCCCGGCGGCGGCACGGATGTGTTCGCCATCAGAGCGCGGACCCCGGCCCCGAGGGCTGTTCACCACCATCTGGACCGATCCCGACCGGATCAACTCCACAGCGTCGACACCCTCCTCGCCCAACTTGGCAACCACGGTCGTCACGGGCACGCCGTTGGCCACCAGGTGCTCCGCCGTGCCACTGGTGGCGACCACGTCCAGGCCCAGGTCCACAAGGCCACGAGCGGCCTCGAGGCCGACAGCCTTGTCCCTGTCGGCCAGGGACATGAACACCGTCCCCGAGTCCGGAAGGGCACCGCCCGCCGCGATCTGCGACTTCGTGAACGCCAGCCCGGTCGTCAGGTCGATGCCCATGACCTCACCCGTGGACCGCATCTCAGGTCCGAGCAGCGGATCGGCCTCGGGGAACCGGTCGAAGGGCAGCACGGCCTCCTTGACGGCCACATGGTCTCCCACGACCCGTTCCCGCAGGAGTCCCTCGAGGCGCAACTCGTCCAGCGTGGATCCCATCATCACCCGGGCGGCCACCTTTGCCAGCGGGACGCCGGTGGCCTTCGCCACGAACGGCAGCGTCCTGGAGGCACGCGGGTTGGCCTCGATCACGTAGACCTCATCGTCCTTGACGGCGTACTGGACGTTGACAGGTCCCCGCACGTCGAGTTCCTCGGCGATGGCGCGCGTGTGCTCTTCGATCCGTTCCACCACGGCCGCCGAGAGGTGCGGCGGCGGGATGACGCAGGCGCTGTCCCCGCTGTGCACCCCGGCCTCCTCGACGTGCTCCATGACCGCTCCGATGACCACCTCGCCCAGGTGGTCCCTGATGGCGTCGACATCCACCTCTGTGGCGTCCTCCAGGAACCTGTCCACCAGGACAGGCCGCTCCACGGACAGGCCACCCTCGATCCCGAGACTTCCGAGCCCGCTCAGCTCCGCCATGGCCCGGGCCAGCTGGGCGTCGTCGTAGACGATCTCCATGCCCCGGCCCCCCAGCACGTAGGAGGGGCGCACCAGCACGGGATAGCCGATCCCTCCGGCGACGGCCAGTGCCCCGGCGGTGTCCACGGCGGTGCCACCGGGCGGCTGCGGGATGCCCAGCTGGGAACACAGGACGTTCCACTGTTCACGGTCCTCGGCCCTGTCGATCGACTCCGGACTGGTCCCGGCAATCAACCCCGGTGGCAGCGTGGAAGCCAGCTTCAGCGGCGTCTGCCCACCCAGCGAGACGATCACGGCGATCGGCCGTTCGGCGTCGATCACGTTGGCCACGTCCTCGGCGGTCAACGGCTCGAAGTAGAGGCGGTCGCTGGTGTCATAGTCGGTGGAGACGGTCTCCGGATTGCAGTTCACCATGATCGTCTCGAAGCCGGCATCACGCAGGGCGAAGCTGGCGTGCACGCAGCAGTAGTCGAACTCGAGTCCCTGCCCGATCCGGTTCGGACCCGATCCCAGGATCATCACCTTGGGGCGGTCCGACGCCACGACCTCGTCCTCGTCCTCCCAGGTCGAGTAGTGGTAGGGCGTCTCGGCCGCGAACTCGGCTCCGCAGGTGTCGACCGTCTTGTAGGTGGGCCGCACCCCGGCGGCCTCCCGGGCCGAGCGCACCTCGTCGGCACCCCGACCCCAGAGGTGGGCCAACTGGGCATCGGCGAAGCCGAGCCGCTTGGCCCGCTTCCAGCCGTTCCGGTCCATCGCGTCCATCCCCAGGTCCTCCAGGTGGAGGCGCTCCTCGCTGATGGACAGGATCTGGTCCAGGAACCAGGGATCCACGTTCGTGGCCGAGTGCACCACCTCCAGCGGTACGCCCCGACGCAGCAGCGCCTCCAACTGGGTGATGCGTCCCGGGGTGGCGATCGCTGCGGCGGCCAGCAGGGCATCGTCGTCAAACTCGTCCAGGGCCGCCTCGGCCGGGTCGCAGTTCAGGCCCAGGCGTCCGTTCTCCAGAGAGCGCATGCCCTTCTGCAACGACTCCGGGAAGGTCCTCCCGATGGCCATGACCTCGCCCACAGACTGCATGGAGGTACCCAGCACGCCCGAGGTACCGGGGAACTTCTCGAATGCCCAGCGTGGGATCTTCGTGACCACGTAGTCAATGGTCGGCTCGAAGGCCGCAGGGGTCTTCCTGGTGATGTCGTTGGGGATCTCGTCCAGCGTGTAGCCGACCGCCAACTTGGCGGCGATCTTGGCGATCGGGAACCCAGTCGCCTTCGACGCCAGGGCCGAGGACCGGCTCACCCGCGGGTTCATCTCGATGATGACCTGCTCGCCGGTGGCCGGATTCACCGCGAACTGGACGTTGGAACCGCCGGTCTCCACCCCGACACGGCGGATGCAGGCGAACGATGCATCCCGCATCTCCTGGTACTCCACGTCGGAGAGCGTCTGGGCCGGGGCCACGGTTATCGAGTCGCCCGTGTGGACCCCCATGGGATCCAGGTTCTCGATCGAGCAGATGACCACGCAGTTGTCGGCGCGGTCCCGCATGACCTCCAGCTCGAACTCCTTCCAGCCGGCGATCGACTTCTCGATGAGGATCTCCGAGATCGGGCTGGCCTCGATTCCCTCTGATGCCGCCCGTTCGAACTCCTCCGGGGTGGTGGCCATGCCTGTGCCCTTCCCACCCAGGATGTAGGCGGGGCGTATGACCACGGGAAGGCCGATCGACTCAACGACCGAACGTGCCTCGACCATCGTGTGTGCAATGCCCGAGTCCGGCACGCTCAGGCCGATCTCGATCATGGCCTCCTTGAAGCGGCCACGGTCCTCGGCCGTGGCTATCGCCTCTGCGTCGGCTCCAATGAGCTCCACGCCGTACTCCTCGAGCACCCCGGCCTCCACCAGCTCCATGGCGAGGTTCAGGGCCGTCTGGCCACCGACTGTGGGCAGCAGGGCATCGGGCCGCTCCCTGGCGATGATGGCCTCCAGCACGTCGAGCCGGAGGGGCTCCACGTAGGTGGCGTCGGCGAAGTCGGGGTCGGTCATGATCGTCGCCGGGTTGGAGTTGACCAGGATCACCCGGTAGCCCTCCTCCCTCAGGACCCGGCAGGCCTGGGTGCCCGAGTAGTCGAACTCGCAGGCCTGGCCAATCACAATGGGGCCGGAGCCGATCAGCAGGACGCTGCTGATGTCGTCGCGGCGGGGCATCAGCCACGTCCTTTCGCAGGACCGACGACCGAGGCCATCAGGTCCTCGAACTCTGCGAACAGGTAGCGGCTGTCATGTGGGCCGGGGCCGGCCTCGGGGTGGTACTGCACGCTGAAGGCCGGGACGTCACTGCAGCGGATCCCTTCGACGGTCTGGTCATTCAGGTTCACATGCGTGAGCTGTGCCGACGGGATCGAGCCGTCCGCGACGCAGTAGTTGTGGTTCTGGCTGGTGATCTCCACCCTGCCGGTGGCCAGGTTGCGGACCGGATGGTTCCCGCCGTGGTGGCCGAACGGCAGCTTGTACGTCTCGGCTCCCAGGGCCCCGGCCAGAAGTTGGTGACCCAGGCAGATGCCGAAGATCGGGACCTCTCCCAGCAGGGCCGCTATGGAGCTCCGGATGCCTGTCAATGGCCCCGGATCACCGGGACCGTTGGAGAGGAACACGCCGTCGGGCTGCATTGCCAGCACGTCATCGGCTGACGTGTGTGCCGGCACCACGGTGACCTCGCCCAGACCGGAGAGGTGCACCAGGATCGTCGCCTTGATGCCGAAGTCGTAGGCCACGATCCGTCGGGAGCCGCCCGTCGACGAGACGACCGTCGGGGCGCCACATGTCACCTCGGCGACCATGTCCATCCCGTCGGTACCCGGCTCGGCGGCAGCCGCCGCAGCGAGGGTTGAGGCATCGGCCGTTCCGAAGGCCCCCGGCATGGCACCGGCGTCGCGCAGGTGCCTGGTCAGACGCCGGGTGTCGATGCCGGCAATGCCCGGCACGCCGTTCGCCCTCAGCAGGCCATCCAGGTCGTCCGATGACCGCCAGCTGCTGCGCCTCCTGGCGAGGTCACGCACCACGATGCCTCGGCAGAAGGGGCGTCGACTCTCGTGGTCGTTCCGACTCACGCCGTAGTTGCCGATGTGGGCCACGGTGAAGGTGATGATCTGGCCCGCGTATGAGGGGTCGGTTATGACCTCCTGGTAGCCCGAGAGGACGGTATTGAAGACCACCTCACCGGTGGCCACCCCGCCGGCGGGTTCGGCTCCGATGGCTTCGCCCTCGAATACCTCTCCATCGGCCAGGACGAGGGCGGCTTCGATGATGCGCTGTCGGGTCACAGCAGGGCCTCGCCGTCCACCACAACCGGCACGCCTGCCCGGATCGTGTGGCGGACGCGACCCCGCAGGGTCCGACCCTCGTACGGGGTGTTGGAGCTGAGGCTCGCCATGGCCGCACCCGAGACCGTCCAGGTCTCATCGGGGTCCAACACGCAGAGGTTCGCCGGGGCGCCGGGTACCAGAGGGGCGCCATGACGGTCCGCCACGCCCGCTATGGCCGCAGGACGCCACGACAGCAGCGCCAGCACCTCCGGCAGGTCCAGCCCGGATTCGCCGAGGGCGAGGGCGAAGGCGGTCTCGAGGCCGAGCATCCCCGGGGGAGCCTGGTCGAAGGGAAGTTCCTTCATGTGTGGAGCGTGCGGGGCGTGGTCCGTGGCGATCGCGTCGATCGTCCCATCGGCCAGGCCTTCGCGGATCGCCCGTACGTCGACATCGGTCCGCAATGGAGGATGGACCTTGAACACCGGGTCGTATGAGGCGCAGGCCGCATCGGTGAGGGTGAAGTGGTGGGTGGTGGCCTCGGCGGTGACAGGCAGGCCCGCCGCCTTGGCTCCCCTCACCATGGCCACCGAGCTGGCCGTCGAGAGGTGCTGGAAGTGCAGGTGGGCGCCGGTCATACGGACAAGGGCGATGTCGCGCATGACCATGAGCTCTTCGGCCTCGGCCGGCTGGCCGGGGATTCCGAGGCGCGAGGACCACTCTCCCTCGTGCATGTGGCCGCCGGCCGACAGCGCCGAGACCTCGCAGTGCTGGGCCAGCACCACCGGTCGACCCAGTCGCCTTCCGAGGCCCGTCGAGTACTCCATGATCCGACGCATCAGGCGCGGGTCCTGGAGCCCGGTTCCATCGTCGGTGAAGATCCCCACCCCGGCATCCACCAACTCGCCCATGGGCGCCATGTCGACGCCGTCACGACCCATCGTCATGGCCGCCGTCGGGATGATCTCGCAGGTGGAGCGTCCACCCAGCGCCCGCACCTGTTCAACGACGGCCACGCAGTCGGTGGTCGGATCGGTGTTGGGCATGGCGACGAGGGCCGTGTACCCGCCCAGGGATCCGCCCCTGGCACCTGTCTGGATCGTCTCGGCCTCCTCGAGTCCCGGCTCCCGGAGATGGGCATGCAGGTCCACGAATCCCGGCGAGATCACGCATCCGCTGGCGTCGAGGTTCACGTCGCCGCTGAGACCGGTGCCGACCGCTGCGATGCGGCCGTCCTCTCCCAGCTCGACGTCGAGGGTCCGCTCACCCTCACTGTCGATTATCCGTCCGCCTCTCAGGACCACGCTCATCGGTCACCCTCCACGCTGTCACCGGCGTCCACCGCTCCGAGTTGGCGGCCCGAACCGAGAAGGAGGAACAGGACGGCCATCCGGACCGACACCCCGTTCACAACCTGGTCCAGGATCACCGACCGCTGGTCGCTGGCCGCCTCCGCTGAGATCTCCACCCCACGGTTGGTCGGTCCCGGATGTAGCACCAGCGCATCGCTCCTCATCCGGGCGACCCTGCTGGCCGTCAGGCAGAAGTCGCTGGCGTACTCGCGGAGCGACGGGATGAGGCCCTCGGTGATGCGTTCGCTCTGGATGCGCAGCAGGTAGAGGGCGTCGATGTCGCCAAGGATGGGATCCAGCTCGTGGGCAACGGTCACCGGCCAGCCGAGGATCGACGGCGGCAGAAGGGTCGCCGGGGCGACCAGCACGACCTCGGCCCCCAGGGCGGTGAAGGCCAGGACGTTGGACCTGGCGACCCTCGAGTTGCGGATGTCGCCGACGATGGCGATACGCATCCCGTCCAGGGATCCGCGTCGTTCACGCACCGTGTAGCAGTCCAGGAGTGCCTGGGTCGGATGCTCGTGACAGCCATCCCCGGCGTTGACCACCGACAGGTCGGTCCATCCGGCAACCCGGTGGGCGGTCCCCGCCATCGAATGGCGGACCACCAGCAGGTCTGCTCCGTAGGAGGCGACCACCTCGACGGTGTCACGGATGCTCTCTCCCTTACTGAGCGAGGAGGTCCCTGCGCTGAACGAGACCGTGTCCGCCGAGAGGCGTCTCGCCGCCGCCTCGAACGACATACGGGTCCGGGTGGAACCCTCGAAGAACACCGTTGCCACCGTCCGACCACGCAGTGCCGGGACCTTGGGAATGGGGCGGCGTCCGATCTCGGCGAACGTGTCGGTCAGGTCCAGGATCTCCTCAATGTCGGACCGGTCCATGCCGTCGATGCCAAGCAGATGCCCTCCCCCGCCGCCGTCCGGCCGGCGGCCGGTGGCGGCGCTCACTTCTGCATCACCCCGAGGTCGACGCCGGTGGCGTGCACGTCCACCACCTCGTCACGACGAGTCGGCAGGTTCTTGCCCACGTAGTCGGGACGGATCGGCAACTCCCTGTGGCCGCGGTCGACCATCACCGCCAACTGGATGGAGCGGGGCCGACCGAAGTCGCAGAGGGCGTCCAGCGCTGCCCGGATGGTCCGGCCGGTGAACAGCACGTCGTCGACCAGCACGACGATCCTCCCGTCCAGGTCCGTGGTCAGGTCGGTGACGGCTTCGGGCACGACGGGACGCAGGCCAATGTCGTCGCGGTGCAGCGCCACGTCGAGGGTTCCGACCGGCGGATGGATGCCCTCGATCTCGGCAAGGGTCTCGGCGAGCCGCTCAGCGACCGGCACCCCGCCGGTCTGCAGTCCCACCACCACCAGGTCTTCCACCCCGTGGTTCCGCTCAATCACCTCGTGGGCCATGCGACGAATCGCCCTACCCATGTCAGCGGTGGTCATGATTCGCGCGTGGGACACGAAGACGCCCCCGAACGGGGGCGTCTGACGTCGTTCTCGCTGGGCCATCGGCCTCGTCTCCTCGATCCGTCCGGGCCTCACAGAGCCCGCTTCACGGTCGAAGGGAAAGCCTACACGCGTCTGCCCGATCCGATCACAGCGCCGGTTGCGGCGACCGCAGCCATCACCAGGCGGCCATCGTCGCGACGACCCACCTCCTGATAGCCGGCAGCCATCGCAACGGCCAGAGAGCCCGGGTTGGCCGGTTCAACCTCGGCCACGAGGATCTTCAGGCCCAGTTGCGGTCCGAGGGCCCAGGTCGTCAGGAGGCGGACAATCTCGGTAGCTATGCCCTGGCGACGGTGCGGCTCCGCTATCCACCAGCCGATCATGGCGGCGCCACGCTCCGGGTCGAAGGCCGACAGCCCGACCTCGCCCAGCACATCGGCACCGGCCTGGCCCTTCGCGGCGGACCCGTTGCCGGACCTCCCCATCGGATCGGCGCCCAGCCCTCCGGCCAGGTCATCAACGGGCTCCACGGCCACCAGGTCCAACGCCTGGCCCGCATGCCTCCGGTCGGCTTCGCCTGCGATCCATGCGGCGGCGGCGCTCAGGTCGCCGGGTTCGGGCACGGGCAGCCAGCGTCGCATCTCGGGGTCGGACCAGGCCACCGCCAGGGACGCGGCGTCGCCCGACTCCCATGGCCGCAGAACGAACCGCGTCCCGGCCAGCATCGGCTCGGGCAGCGGCAGGCGCATCACGCCGGGTCGGCCTCCGAAGGTCGGACCTCTTCGGCTATCCCCGACACCACGCCGTTGACGAATCGGGCTGACCGCTCCGTCGAGTAGTCGCCGGCCAGCTCCACCACCTCGGCCAGCACCGCCGACGTCGGGACATCGCTCCGGTACGAAAGCTCGTAGACCGCGAGGCGCAGCAGCGCCCGGTCGACCGCAGGCATACGGTCAGTCCGCCAACCCTCGGCGAACCTGTCTATGAGGACGTCGACCTCATCAATCACACCGGCAAGGCCTTCGACGAGGTCCACGGCGTAGTCACCGGGAGCCACGGTCTGGTCCGCCAGCACCTCCAGCAGGCTCACATCGCGGGACTCCGCCGCATAGAGGATGGCGAGCGCCGATTCGCGCGCTTCGCGCCTCGAGCCGATCGGATCCACTGGCCGGGCCATGGAAAGTCGCCTCAGGCCCGGCTGAGGTACTCGCCGGAGCGCGTATCCACCTTGATCCGCTCAGCGTTCTCGATGAACAGCGGAACCTGGAGGACAAGGCCGGTCTCCAACGTGGCCGGCTTGCGTGCACCGGAGACCCGGTCGCCCTGCAATCCCGGTTCCGTCTCGGTGATCAGCAGCTCGACGGAGGCGGGAAGCTCCACGCCGATCACCTCGTCGCCGTACATGAGGATCATGGTCGTGCCCTGCTCGACCATGTAGTTGGTGGCATCACCCAACGTCGTCGGCGTGACCTGGATCTGGTCGTACGTCTGGTCGTCCATCAGGACGTAGTCGGCGCCGTCCCTGTACACGAACTGCATGGAGCGCTTGTCGATAATGGCCCGCTCGACCTTCTCGCCAGCACGGAAGGTCTTGTCCACGACCGACCCGGTGCGCACGTTTCGCAGCGTGGTCCTCACGAAAGCGTGGCCTTTGCCGGGCTTGACGTGCTGGAAGTCGACCACCTGGACGAGGTCGCGGTCCAGTTCGAGGGTCATCCCGTTCTTCAGGTCATTGGTTGTGATGGTGGGCATCTCGACTCCGGCGGGGTTCGGCTCGTAAAACTCGGTTGTGGTGGCAGGCCGTCAGGACCATGGTCCGCCAGCTCACAGTTCCTTCGGTGACAGGGTGAGTCGACGGTGGCCGTCAGCGGTGACGAGCACGGTGTCCTCCCAACGGACACCGCCGAAACCACCGAGATAGGCCCCCGGTTCCACGGTGACAACCTGACCGGCCAGCAGGGTACCAGTGGAGGTGGACGAGACAGCCGGCCCCTCGTGTATGTCCAGGCCCACGCCGTGGCCCGTGCCGTGGGAGAAGGCATCGCCCAGGCCCGCAGCCTCCAGCGACGACCGGCATGCGGTATCCACCTCGGCGATCGGCACGCCATCTGCGACCACCGCCAACCCCGCCAACTGGGCATCCAGGACCGCTCCCAGGAGATCGGCGGCCCTACCGGTACGGGTGCCGCCTATACGCAGCGAACGGGTCATGTCGGACCGGTAGCCGTCGACCATCGCACCGAAGTCGCAGACCACCAGATCACCATCGAGCATGGGCCTGGTTCCCGGACGGGCATGCGGTCTGGCGCTGTTGGGGCCGGCGGCCACGATCGTCTCGAATGCCCGGTCCGAGGCTCCGCCGGACCGCACGGCGTGGTCCAGCGCCATGGCGATCTCCTCCTCCACGGCGCCATCCTGGATCGACGGCAGGACCTCGGCGAGTGCCCTGTCGGCAATCGCTGCCGCAGCGGCGATGCGATCCACCTCGCCCTCGTCCTTCAGCTCGCGGAGGCCCTCCACGAGACCATCCGTGGCCAGGGGCGTAGAGGGCAGGAGCTCAGCCAGACGACGCTGCTCCGCCCATGTGATCGACCCGGCCTCCAGCCCCACCCTGCTGCATCCGCCAGCCAGGGTCGCGATCGGCGACCTGTCGCCGCCACCCACCACGACGACGTCCACCACCGCTCCGGCAGCGCCGGTCTGGTCGGGCGCCTGGTCCCGGTAGCGGCCATCGGTGACGAGGACCGCCCGGTCGACGTCGACCCAGAGGCTTCCGGCAGAACCGGTGAAGCCGGTCAGGTAACGGATGTTGGTGCTGGAGGTGACCAGCAGCGAATCCACCCCCGCCGCATCCAGCAGGCCCCTCAACGAGTCCAGGCGCTCCCCCACCAGCAGGGGGGCCAACCCGGCCGGCGAACCGGCGCTCACGCTTCGAGGAGGTCGGCAACGGCCTCGACCGCCATCGGGTAGCCGGCCCCGCCGAAACCGGCGATCGTCCCCGAAGCCACCGGTGCGACCACCGAGGTGTGACGCCACGGCTCGCGGGCCGCCGGGTTCGAGAGGTGCAGCTCCACCACCGGGCCCTCAAAGGCCGCCAGCGCATCGTGGATTGCCCACGCGTAGTGGGTGAACGCCCCGGGGTTCACCACGATGCCGGCACACCGACCCCGCGCTGCGTGGATTGCGTCCACCAGCACACCCTCGTGGTTGGACTGGACGTGCTCGAGCGTCAGGCCCCGGGCACTGGCCGCCACACGGGCTGACTCCACGTGGTCGTCCAGGGACTGCGTGCCGTAGACGTCGGGCTGGCGCTCCCCCAGCAGGTTCAGGTTCGGGCCCGACAGGAGCAGCAGTAGTTGATCACTCATGGTCGACATCCTTCCACGGCGCCCGACGCGCGCAATTGCGCCACAGCGGTCATCGGACCGCCCCGATCGTGGAGCGCACGACACCAGCGTCGATGCCCGACACCACCTCGACACCGTCGGGGCCGTCCAGCACGAACGTGAGGCCGTCGATGGCCTTCTTGTCGCGCCCCATGGCGGCCATCAATTCGTCGGGGTCGGCTCCCGCCGGGAGCGAACCCGAGAGGCCGTAGCCGTCCACGACCCTGCGGTGCTCGGCCACGCGTTCATCGTCGATGCGGCCGAGCGAGCGCGCCAGCTCGGCTGCATACACGAGGCCGATGGCGACGGCTTCGCCGTGGCGCAGGTCGTAGCGTCCGGTGGTCTCCAGGGCATGTCCGAGCGTGTGTCCGTAGTTCAGGACCGCACGTCGGCCGGCTTCGCGTTCGTCGGCGGCGACCACCTCGGCCTTGATCTGGACGCACCGGGCAACCCGCTGCTCCAGCGTGAGACCGGGCCCGTCGTCGGCCGCCGTGCCACCACCGCCCAGGTCGCCTCCACCAAGGTCGTCTCCCCCCAGGAAGTGGTACTTGGCCATCTCACCGAGGCCACAGGCCATCTCGCGCTCGGGCAGCGTCTCAAGGACCGTCGTATCGCAGAGCACCGCCGCCGGCTGCCAGAACGCTCCGACCAGGTTCTTGCCCTCCGGGAGATTCACCCCGGTCTTGCCGCCTATGGCCGCGTCGATCTGGGCCAGCAGCGTGGTCGCCACGTGCACCACCGGAAGGCCACGGTGGTAGGAGGCAGCGGCAAAGCCGGCCACGTCGGTGACGACACCGCCTCCGACGCCCACGACCACGTCGGCCCGTGTCAGGCCCCAGCCGGCGAACGCCGAGCAGAGCTCCTCCACCGTGGACAGGCTCTTGGCCGTCTCGCCGTCACCGATCCGAAACACCCTGTGCTCGACCCCCGGATCCACCTCCACCGGAACCGACGCCTGGGTGACCACAGCCACCCGCCGGGCACCGGGCGGCACGACTGAAGCCAGTTCCCCGATGGCTCCCGGCCCGACCAGGACCGGATAGGAGCGGCCTCCGGGGAGCTCGACGGCCAGCCGGATCACCGCGGTACCCCGCCGGCGGTGGTGGCAGCATCCACGACCATGTCCGCCACCTCGTCGATGGTCAGGCCATCCGTGTCCAGCACCACGTCAGCCGCCGCCTCGTATGCCGGGCCCCGCTCGTCGGCCAGGCGCCTCAGGACCTCGAGGGGCTCACCGTCGGCCAGCAGGGGCCGACCGGTCGGATCCCCGACGCGTTCAGCAAGGGTCTCGGGCGTGGCCCTCAACCAGACGACGGTGGCCGACCTGGCCAGGACCTCCCGGTTGGTCCCAGCGGCCAGCACCCCGCCGCCCGTTGAGATGACCATCGGATCCTCGGCCTCCAACTGCACGGCAAGGGCCTCCTGCTCGTAGAGGCGAAACGCCGCCTCGCCTCCCTCGTGGAAGATCACACCTATGGAGCGGCCAGCCAACTGCGTCACAGCGCGGTCCAGGTCCATGTGTCTACGCCCCGAACGGGCCGCCACGGCGGCTCCCACGGATGTCTTGCCGACGCCCATGAGGCCCACCAGCGCCAGATGCCTGCGGGGTGCCATCCCGGGGGTCGATTCCATCCGGACAGGCTACTGACACCCGTCGCAGCGGCCGGGACGTTTTGCGTCGACGGAGCGTCAGGTGGTCAGGCCATGCCGACCAGGAGGGCCCCGAGGCACAGCCACGGTCCGAAGGCCAGCGGCTCCCGCCAACGCCGCCTGACCGCCGAGGTGAGCAGTGCGCCCACCGCCGAGACCAGGAGGGCCATGGCGATCAGGGCCACGATGTCGGTCCACCGCAGCGCCGATCGTCCGAGGAACCACCCCAACGGGACCGCCAGACGGACATCGCCTCCGCCCAGCGCGTCACCGGCCGCGAGGCGCACCGCCACGAGCAGCCCCCCGAAGGCTGCCGCACCGATGAACGACCAGATGATGGAGAGCACGGAACCAGACACGAGGCCTCCTACCAGCGAGAGGACCACAAGACCGGCCAGAAGGCGATTCACCATTGCAGTGGGCAGGCGGCGGGTACGGATGTCGGCAATCGCCAACGGGACCGTCCAGGCAACCAGCCAGGCCGGGGCAAGCCAGCCCGTCACGACATCGGCGACCAGAGCGTCCCTCACCAGGTCACCGGCCTGCCGGCCCGGGCGGGGTTCAGCGTCGAGCCAGCGCAGCGCGTGCAGCAGCGTCCATTGCCGCCACCGGCGCCTCCACACCCGTCCACAGGGTGAAGGCGTGCGCCGCCTGGTGAACGAGCATCGAGAGGCCGTTGTGGGCCTCGACTCCGCGGCCGCGTAGGGCCGCCAGCCACGCGGACTGCGCCGGGTGGTAGATCAGGTCGACGACCACTGCTCCGGCCGCCACCAGGTCCGGATCAACCGGATGCCCAGCCTCGGAACCTGCCATACCGAGTGACGTGGCGTTCACCACGAGGTCCGCCCCGGCGACCGCCCCACCAACTGATGATGGCTCCAGAGCGTGGCCGGCCGCACCGGCCAGTTCGGCGACGCGCAGCGCACGTCCGGCGGTGCGGTTGGCCACGGCCACATCGGCGGCTCCAGCCAGGCCCAGGGCGTGCACGACGGCGCGTGCCGCTCCTCCCGCTCCAAGCACGACGCAGCGCAGGCCCGTCACGTCAAGACCCGAGTCATGCCGCAGGCCGTCAAGGAACCCGGCCCCATCGGTGTTGTGTCCAACCAGGCGATCGCCGTCAGGCACGATGCAGTTCACGGCGCCGAGAGCACGGGCACCGGCGGTGAGATCGTCAACGCCGGAAGCCACCGCCGCCTTATGGGGCATCGTGACGGACAGCCCGCCGATTCCCATTGCCCGCATCCCATCCAGGGCCCCGGAAGCCTGTCCCTCCGGCACCTCCATGGCCACACAGGTCCAGTCCAGGCCGGTCTCAGCGAATGCGGCGTTCATGAGGCACGGCGACAATGAGTGGCGAACCGGGTCGCCGATCACAGCAGCGAGACGCGTCTCGCCGCTGACCGGAGACCGACCGTTGTCGTTCAGTTCATCCACAACCCAGATCCTTCTGCACGCAGACCCTCCTGGCCACCTCGAATTCGGCGGCGTCGAGAGCGAACGTGTGGGCTCCCATGACGCCACCCTCGTCAGTTCGTACGTAATACATCCACGCGCCCGCCTCCGGCGCCACCGCCGCCTCCAGCGAAGCCCTGCCCGGTGCAGCTATCGGCGTCGGGGGAAGCCCGACGATCACCCGGGTGTTCCACAGCGACACGGCGCCCAGGTCCACCTTCTCAAGCGGCTCACCTGCCGTCTTGCCGACCGCGTACCGGGTGGAGGCATCAATGCCCAGGCGCCATCCGCCAGCCAGGCGGTTGTGGATGACACGGCTGATCCGCGGCCGGTCCACCTCCAGCAGGGCCTCCTCCTCGATCAGCGAGGCCACCACTACGGCCTCGTATGGCGTCAGCCCGAGCGCTGCAGCGCGCTCCACCAGGTCAAGGTCGTCAACCACCTTCAGGAACTGCCGGTGCATACGCAGCAGCAGGCCCAGCTCGTCACCGACGGTCGCCTCGTCCAACTGGTAGGTGTCGGGGAACAACAACCCCTCCAGTAGGCGGAACGGGAGGTCCACCGGGTAGTGCTCCCACGCCAGGCGGTCGCTGATGAGGGCGGCCCTGAGCTCCTGCTCCTCGAAGAACGGCATGTCGCGCAGTAGCCGGGCGACCATCTGGTCGATGGTCAGGCCCTCCGGAACGGTCACCCTTATGACCTCCTCGGGCAACGGGCCTAGGTCCAGCACCGAGACAGCCGCCGAGAACGAGAGATGCTCACGAAGCTCGTAGTCACCTGCCTGGAAGGAGTAGTCGATGTCCGGATCACAGTCGATCAGCCACCGGATCGCCTTCGGACAGCGCAACCACTGGCGGAACATCGCCGGATTGTCTATTACATCGACGTCGCCCAGGGCGGCGACCACATCGTTGGTGGTCCACCCCTCCACGATGACGAACTCCACGTCGGCACCCGGTAGGCCCAGCGGCGTCACCTGGTCGCTGACCCAGTCCATGAACAGCCGGTAGCCGACCAGCAGGCTGAACAGCACGATGACCAGGACGATCCCCCACCGCGGCAACGGGCCCAGGGAGGGCCGGTGGCGGACCCATCGAACATCCGGCCGGACCCCGCTATCGGTCACCCGTCCTCCGCTTCCGGTACGTCCGCCCTGCCACGCCGACCGTCCAGCCATGCCTGGAGCATCACCGCAGCGGCCACCATGTCGACGAGCTGTCGACGTCTGGGGCCAGTGAGATCGAGTTCGATGAGGGACCGCTGCGCGGTGACCGTGGTCAGGCGCTCATCGTAGGTCTCGACCGGAACTGCCAGGTGGGCAGCCAGCACCTCGGCCTCCGCTCCCATCTTCCGGGCCATGGGGCCGACCGAACCGTCCAGGGAGTACGGAATCCCGACGACGACCACGTCGGCCTCCCACTCGTCGACCAGGGCGGCTATGCGGCGGTGGTCGCCGCGTTGGTCGCCGCTGCGCTGCAGTACCTCGATCGGCGTGGCCACCAGGCCATCACTGTCGCTGACCGCCACGCCGACGCGCTTCGAACCGAGGTCGAGGCCAAGAGCCCTCACAGTTCGATCAGCCGGCGTGGGCTGCGGCCCGTGCCTGCTCCAGGGCGTCGGTCAGGTTCTCGGGCGCCTTGCCACCGACGAGCGTCAGCTCGGGGTTGGGGCGCCCTCCCCCACCGATGGTCCGTGCCGCCTCGGCGACGATGACTCCGGCATCCAGGCCGCTGTCGCCCGAAACCGCTGCGACCAGGATCGCCCCGCCACCCTCCGGTGCCGTTCCAAGCACCGCGGCCCTGATGCCGTCCTGGTCCCGAATGGCCACGGCCAGGTCGCGCAGGCCGTCACGGTCGATGCCGTCCACGAGTGCGACCACGATTCCATCGGAGGCCGAAGCCGCCAGCTCGTCGGCGCGTCCCAGGGCCGCCTGACGCTTCCACGAGTCCAGCTCCCGACGCAGTGCCCTGGCTTCGTCCAACCGCTTCTGGATGCCATCGAGCACGTCGTCCACCGGCACCCCGACCAGTTCGGCGGCCCGATCGAGGGTGGCCTCAGCGGCTCGGAGTCGGTCAATGGGCGCTGTACCGGTGATGGCCTCGAGCCGTCGGATGTTCGAGCCGATCGAACCTTCAGCCACGATCTTGATCGGCCCGATGTCTCCCAGGGCGACCACATGGGTGCCACCGCAGAGCTCGGTCGAGTTGGGGCCGGCCTCGAGCACCCTGACCAGGTCGCCGTACTTGTCACCGAAGAACGCAATGGCGCCGGCGGCCTCCGCCTCGTCCTTCGTCGTCTCGTAGTTCCGGCATGCGGGGTTGGCGAGGATGTCGGCGTTGGCGAGGTCCTCGACGGCAACGACCTGCTCGGGCGTCATGGCCTCGAAGTGGCTGAAGTCGAACCGGAGTCGGTCAGGTCCGACGTGTGAACCCTGCTGCTTGACATGGTCTCCCAGCACCCGACGGAGCGCCGAATGCAGGAGGTGGGTGCCGGTGTGGTTGCGTCGGATGGCGGATCGACGGTCGGCGTCGATCACCGCCCTGACCGTGTGACCGACCTCGGGAAGCCCGTCGGAGGCATCCACCCGGTGCTGGTGGAGGCCACCGAGGGCCAACGTGGTGTCCAGCACCCTCGTGGAACCACCCGCATGGATGAGCACACCCGTGTCGCCGACCTGCCCACCGGATTCGGCGTAGAACGGCGTGCGGTCCAGGACCACCACGTCGTCGATGGCGAACAGGACCGTCGCCTCCGCCTCGTCCAGCTCGCGTCCGACGAAGTCGGTCACACCGTTGGCCTCGAGCACAGCCCTCAGGTCGCCGGCCACCGCACTGGCGGTGACGTCCGTGCGAGCCGACCTGGCCCTCTGCTGCTGGTCGGCCATGGCCACCTGGAAGCCCTCCAGGTCCACCTCCACATCCCGCTCGGCCGTGATCTCCTCGGTCAACTCCAGTGGGAAGCCGTAGGTGTCGTGCAGCTTGAACGCCACGTCGCCGGCCAGCCTCCCGTCCTCGCCGAGCTCGTCAAGAGCATCGTCGAGGATCGTGAGGCCAATGCGGAGGGTCTCGCGGAAGCGACTCTCCTCACGGTCCAGCACATCGCGTATGAAGGCATGGTTACGTTCCAGGTCCGGGTAGTCCGGACCCATGATCTCCACCACGGTGTCCACCAGCAGGGGCATGATCTGGTCCTCGACGCCGAGCAGCCAGGCATGGCGGACGGCGCGCCGGACTATCCGCCTCAACACGTAGCCCCGGTCCTCGTTGCTGGGGAACGCTCCGTCGCTGATCAGGAAGGTGGACGACCTGGCGTGGTCGGCCAGGATCCGCTGCGAAACGTCGGTGCGATCGCCTGAACCGTGGGGAATGCCGCTGATCTCGCCGATCCGTTCCAGTAGGCGTGAGAACTCGTCCGTCTCCCAGACCGAGTCCACGCCCCCGAGCACGCTCAGGATTCGCTCCAGGCCGGCCCCGGTGTCGATGGAGGGTGCCGGCAGTTCAGTCATGGACCCGTCAGCGTGCTGCTCGAACTGCATGAAGACGAGGTTCCAGATCTCGATGAACCGCTCATCGCCGCCGTGGGCGGGTCCACCACCGTCGCCGAAGTCGGGGCCCTTGTCCCAGAAAATCTCCGAACACGGGCCACAGGGACCTGTGTCCCCCATCCGCCAGTAATTGTCCTCGTCCAGACGCTGGATGCGCTCGGCCGGCACACCCACCTCGTCACGCCAGATCGCCTCGGCCTCGTCGTCGCTGACGTGCACGGTGATCCAGAGGCGCTCGGGGTCCAGGCCCAGGCGGTCCGTCACGAACTCCCATGCGAAAGCGCAGGCCTGAGACTTGAAGTAGTCGCCGAAGCTGAAGTTGCCCATCATCTCGAAGAAGGTGAGGTGGCGCAGGGTCCGACCGACCTCGTCCAGGTCGTTGTGCTTGCCGCCGGCCCGGAGGCACTTCTGCACCGTCACGGCCCGTGGCCACGGGGCGGGCTGCTCGCCTACGAAATAGGGCTTGAACGGCACCATGCCGGCCACCGTGAACAGCAGCGTGGGGTCATGTGGCAGCAGGCTGCCCGATGCCTCGTGATGGTGCCCGTTGGCGACGAAGAAATCGACGAAGGCACGGCGCAGGCCGTTGGCTGTGAGGAGGTCTTCGGGAACCGGGCGTGAATCCATGATCGGCCCAGCCTAGGGATCGGTCGACAAGATGCCGAAGACGCTTCCGTCCCGGATCAGCCCGGCACCGGGCCGTGGCCTGAGTGCCTGGGACTCAGCGCAGTGACCGGAGGGGTCGGTGCCTTCGGCGGTCGCCATACTCGTGGTCCAGCGCACTTCGGGTACGGCCCACCTCGGTCCGGCCATCGCGTGTCGCCTCCGATACCTCACCGACGATGCGTCGGACGTTGCGCACCATGGCGGTTCCCTGGTCGGCCAGCTCGCGTCGCAGGTGTTCGGGCGTGTACCTCTCGACACCGCGGCGGACCCGACGACGCAGCCAGACCGACGAGGCCGTCCCGATCAGCCAGCCACCCAGGAGCCACGTGAGACGCCTGCGCATCAGGCCACCCCGTCGCGTCGGCGTTCGGGCCTGATCTGGATGGGGGTCGTCTGGATCGCCGTGTCGTCAGTGCTCCGGTCAGGAGTCCCACCCCGGAGTCGTCTGGCGAATCGGCCGAGACCGGCCGCCAGGGATGCCGCTCCGATTAGTGGCGGTGAGAGTGCCCGGTAGGTCAGGCGGGACGCCGCGTCCACAGTGGTCGAGATGTCCTCGGCCGTGTCCAACAGGTCGTCCACCCTCTCCAACCCCGCTGTGGCGTGGTCCACGGCCCTGCGCAGGTCAGCGACCATTGGCACGGCTTCGGCGCGCAGCATGTCGAC
>Ga0209501_10000809_pt1 | contig 36885 bp, 19 predicted proteins | sample ArcticOcean_MG_C_4_FD_187434 | JGI IMG/M metagenome (GOLD analysis project Ga0209501, IMG submission 187434) | Marine microbial communities from western Arctic Ocean - ArcticOcean_MG_CB4_134 (SPAdes) (version 2) | ecosystem: Environmental > Aquatic > Marine > Oceanic | place: Arctic Ocean...
CAATTGCTCTTAAACTATAATTTAATGTAACAATGTTTATGGCCGCTCTGTTATTATGCCAGTCACCCATCATAATACAAGTTTCACAGCCTTCTTCTTTGGCTTTTTCTATAAACCAATCAATAAAGTTAGTACAATCTTCGTTATGTTGTTGGCTATTTGATTTTAATCCAAGGTGAATGTCGGTGAACACCGCCACTTTTTTAAAAAGATTACTCATTTGGTCGAATTATCTTTCTCTACGTATCCATCCTCTCCTTTAACAAAATCCCCTCGAATATGTCTTATCCGTTTATTAATTTCTTCTTCGCGTTCCCCTTTGCCTTGTAATTGCCTAGTCCAACTAGGATTAAGTCCTTCGTTTTCTAAAATATCATCTCTAATATTTTGATGTTTCTTTTCTAAATTTAATACCCTAGTAAATGAATTTGTTATTGCGGCCGTATAGTAAGCAAATGGATTCTGTGACTTAGATTCATCAAATTGAAGACCGATTTGACTTAATTGTAATAAGGCTTGACCCCGCATTTCATCATTGTAAGTGTAACCTCTCCAGTTTGCTCGTGTTGCATAACGTTCACATAATTTAATAAACATGTGTGCTAACTTAGGAGTCATGGCCCCTCGCTCAACATCAAAATGTCCTGTTTCTACATCCCCATTCCAATGACTTTTACCAATTACTATAGGTTCTCCTGCATCATTAATTTTATAATGATAAAAAGGAGGGAAGTTTACTTTAACATGTACTTGTTCTGTAATACCGTATTCATCACCATAATCTCTTTGAAGTTCTTCATCATCAAACAATTCTTCTAATCTAGCACGTTTTTTCAATTGTGCTTTAGTTGGTTTTTTAGGTATTTTAGGAATATGTTCCCAAGTCATAACACGAAATATTAAATCAGTATCTTCTATTTGTCTCGGTTTAATTATTTCGCCTGTTTCTTTTTTAATTCTAACAATTCTCAGTTGTTTAGCTTCTTTAATTCTTGCTTTATTAATTTTTTTTACATCGAGAACAATAATATCAAATCGATGATCTTTGTCATGACCAGCAAAACTACAATATGTAGTTTTACTTTTATGAATTTCTTTTAGAATGTCTTTGTTGTTTAAATAATTTACTCTCTTAGGGCCGGCCACAGAATTCTCCTTGTTATGTTTATAATTATACATGATTTTGCCGAGTTCGCAACCTTTTAGGTAATCAACGACTTACGTGTATTATTTCTTACATGTATTATATTGGGTTATTACTCTGCAGGTAAATACAGTATACTTTTAGGAAATAAAAAATATGGCCGATGTAGATACTAATGCAAATGTTAAAGCCGCGCAATTTTTAGCTTCGCAAGAGGCAGGAAATACTGCAGAAGGGGCAGCTAGTTCTTCTTTGCCAAGTGCATCACAAACAGGAACAGCATCACAATTTTTTCAAATTGAAGCAGGATTAAATTCTGTTGGTGAAAAAGTTAGTCCTAGTGTTAGAGAATTAAGATCATCTAGTGCGGCTTCTAATGCAGACTGGCGTTTTAGAATGAGTTTAGGCCCTGGCGCCAAAGATTTATATGCTGGTATAATGGCACCATTGAATTCAACAGACGGAGTAATATTTCCCTATACTCCACAAATACAAATAAACTATCGAGCAAATTATAATAAAACAACATTAACTCATGCAAACCATCCGGCATTTTTTTATCAAGGTAGTGAAGTTAGTGATGTACAAGTAAATGCTACTTTTACAGCACAGAGTTCTGAAGAAGCATCTTATTTAATGGCCGCAATACACTTTTTTAAAGCAACAACTAAAATGTATTACGGACAAGATGATAATAAAGGAATGCCACCACCACTAATATTTTTAAATGGGTTTGGTGATGCACAATTTGATAATCTAACTTGCTTAAATACTCAATTCAACTATAATCTCCCAGATAATGTAGATTATATTAGAACAGCGACAAATACTTCAAATACTGGTAATCCTTTCCAAATACAAAATGCAATATCAAGTGTTAAAGGGGGATTTAATCAAGGCATAAGCAGATTATTAGGTGCTGGTGTTAATAGGAATGTGGCGAGACTTGGTGGATTAGCAAGTAATCTTCTTGGGTTTAATAATCCATTTGGAGGAGTGACAGATAGAATTGGATCTATTTTAGGAGGCTTTAATGGTGGTTCAGTATCACCTTCTCAATTAGGTGCTAATTATGTTCCAACAAAAATTGAATTAGCAATAACATTAATTCCAATAGTCAGCAGAGCAAAACAGACAAATGAATTTAGTCTCAAAGATTTTGCGGCTGGTAAATTAAGAGGGCACTGGTAATGGCAACAAGATATTCTTTAACTAGTCCATATCATGCTACAATTATTTCTGAAAATTTTTTAGATATTATGGAAAATAGACCTATACCTAAATTAGCAACAGACACTCAAATGATAATTAACAGAACTTATGCTTACCGACCAGATTTATTAGCACATGATATCTACGATGATGCTAGTTTATGGTGGGTATTTGCTCAGCGTAATCCAAATACAATTAATGATCCAATTTGGGGATTTGCAGAAGGTGTTAAAATATACCTTCCAACAATGGAAACATTACAAATATCATTAGGAATTTAACAGATGGCTAATGCAAATAAAGTAGTAGCCCAAAACCAGGCCACTGCCGACTTAATTTTTAATCTTGCAAAAAAAGAAGGACTCAGTGACATTCAAGCCACTGCGTTAGTCGCGAATTCTATTCAAGAAAGTTCTTTAAATCCAGGGATAAAAAACTTTAATCCTAGTAGTAGAGATGATAGTGTAGGATTATTTCAATTAAACTTTAATGGTGGAATGGGTGTTGATTTTGCAAATGCAAAGGGTATTTCTATTGCTGAAGCAAAAGTTCTAGCAACAAACCCAACAGAAAATGCTAGTTTTATAATTGCCGCCGCAAAACGAAAAGGCTTTGGAAGTACAAGAACAGCTGAGGAAGCCAACAGGTTTCTTGTTAAAAGAGTAATTCGTCCAGGTGACCAGGAAAATGAAATTAGAAAACGTACAGCTATTCACCGACAAGTTGAGGCAGAACTTGTCAGAGACCCAAGAGCATTCGGTGTTAACACAACAAGTGTTGCCCAAAATACTAATGATCCTGAAAAATTTCCAGACACACGTAGTAATTTATCTGATGAAAATTTAGAAACTGGTAATATAGATGAAGGTTTTAGAACAACAACAATAGTTGATCCTGTTACTGGGAAAGAGACAAAGGTATTTGACGGAAAATTTCAACGTGGAGAAGAGAGAGTTCCTATAGCTGACCCTAAAATTATTGGGAGTCCTAACGACGACACTGGTGGCTTTGCGTCAGAAGAACTTGCCAAGTTTAATAAATTAAAAAAAGCAAATACTATCACTCCAAAACCAAATATCTTATCTGGACTAGCTACTCAAACATATAAATTCACTTTATTTCTTCAAACAATGAAACAATATAGAGATATGATGTTAGATCCTGATGGAAATAAAGATACCAGCCAATTAATGAAAATAGTTGAAAGTGGTGGTACTGGTGGTACTGGCGGACAAGCCGATACTGCCGGCCAGGCTGACTCTCCATTTAAATTAGATTATTATATAGATAATGTGGAATTACACGGTCAACTCTCAGGTAAAACCACATCGTCGCCATCTAATCTTTTCGAACTTAATTTTGATATTATTGAACCATTTGGATATAGATTCTTCAATGAATTAAGAGAAGCAACTCAGAAACTTGGTATGGTTGATATGGCTAAACAACATTATCTTATGGTTATTGAATTTCGCGGAGAAGATGAATTCGGACAATCAACTATACAAAAACCTGGTAGTACAAGAGTCGGCGGAATTGACCAGAATGATCAAAATCAACTAGCAGAAAAATATATACCATTTATGTTTGCCCATATTAAGACAGAACTTGCAGGCGGCGCCGCAACATATTCTTGTAAAGCATTACCGGCGGCATCATTGGGATTACTTGAAAAATTCCAAGTAATACCCTATAATCTCGAAATAACCGGAGCGACATTAGAAGATATTTTTAATAGTACAGCAGGTGCTACTCAAGAAAAACTCGCTGTGTCTGCCGCCCAGCAAAGAAAAAATGCCAAAGCCCAGAGCAAAGTTGACCAAACGCTGGGAAGGGAGGCAAAGAAGGACGGTAAACGCACAAAAGGAAATAGTCTTGCGATCTCTACAACAACCAGAGCGAGTCAGGGTGTTCCTAATTTTTTACTGGGTAGGCAAGCTGGCATAAAAGGTGATAGTACGGCACGAAAAGCTAATCTGGCATCCTTGGGGTTTCAAGAAGGAACATTTATAAGAACTGGCGTTGTGGATGCTTTAAATAAATTTAATAGAGAAAAATTAGGCAAAAAAGGAACAGTTGGTCAACCCGATATATTTAAAGTAACATTTTTAGATGGTATTGGCAATGCAGAATTATCTCAAGATAGTTGGATTTCATCACATAGAGATAAAACAAAATATGCGATGTTAGATAAAGAAGTAAAAGGTACGGCCGAGCCTGAGAAAAATCATATAAACAAAACAGCACAAATAAATACTATACAAGCTGGTATTAAATTAGTTAAATTATTAGAACAATGTATTAGAAGTAGTACATATATTACAGAGCAATCTGTAAAGAAAATTCACCCTAAGACTAAAACCAGCAAAGATAATCTATCAGCAACAGGTAAACCTTTAGTTTGGTTCCAAATTACTTCTAGAGTACTTCCATATGCTTATGACGAAGTACGTGGTTGTTATGCTTATGAAATAGAATATATTGTTAATGCAAAAGAAATTGCAGATGCTCAAAGTACCTACTTTTTGAAGAAGGCCTTTCTAGGTACTCATAAAAAATATGACTATTGGTTTACAGGAAAAAATACAGAAGTTATAGAGTATAAAGCAGACCTGGTGGCGTCATATTTTGCGATAGTCACAGGAGAAGAACCTCCTGTGAACCAAGCGAAAGTTGGAGATAAACAAGCAGAATCTGTACAGCCAAAAGAATTTAAAGCAGAAGGCACGGAATCACAGCAACTTGGTGGCACAAATGCCATACCAGGTGCATCGGCGGCTGGGAACTTATACAGTAGAGGCGACTATAAAACAGCAAATATAGAAATAATCGGTGACCCTGATTATATTCTACAAAGTGAAATATTTTATCCTGTACATCAGCTTACACCCCAACCATTTATAGAACAAGATGGGTCTATTAATAATACCGGTAGTCCATTGATGATTGAACTTAATTTTAAAACTATGTCAGACTATAATGATCAAACAGGTTTAGCTGATATACAAGATTTAGTTGTAAAATCAGATGCTGAAGTAGAAGCAACTGGTACCAATGGCTTAATATATCAAGTTAATGAATTTAGATGTAACTTCAGAGGAGGTACATTTACTATTGACTGCAGTAACATGACAGAAAAAGAGTTTGCTGATACCATCATTAGAAATGAACAAATTAGAAGTAAAGCTAATCTACTACCATCCGCTGATGCAACTAAACGTGTAAGTCGCATAGATAATTCAAAATCAATATTGCATAACTCTAGACCAGGTGCGGCAGAGAAAGCACGACTAGCTAGGAGCCAAGGTAAAAAACAATCTGGTGGTTCACAGGCACGCATAACTGCATCTAATAATGTAATACCTTTAAACAATGTGAACGTTGATGCTACAGCATCTAAATCAACAAGAAGAATAAAAACTCCGGGATTTTTTACTACAGTTCAAGGAGGAAATCTTCCTACAGGTGTAGTTACAGTTGATAATTTCCGCGATGCAAACGATGATGCGACAGGTAATTAATTATGGCAATTGATCGAGCTTCGGGTACAGGTACAACTAGAGCCTATAGGGCTGGAAAAGGTGGGGTTCCTGCTGAAAGTGGTCCATTTATTGGTATTGTTAAAAATAATATCGATCCTACACGTTCAGGAAGACTACAGGTTTTTATTGAATCCTTCGGCGGTCTTGATAGCCAAGATGACAAAGAACATTGGCGTACAATAAGTTATCTTAGTCCTTTTTATGGTATAACACCATCAGTACACACCAAAGAGCAAATAGAAGAAGGTGTACAAGGCCCAGGGAAATTTGTCGCTGCCAACAGACATAGTTATGGCATGTGGTTTACACCACCCGATATCGGAACCCGAGTAATATGTATTTTTGTTGATGGAAATCCAAACCAAGGTTTTTATGTAGGGTGTATACCAGAACCTGGGTTAACACATATGGTTCCGGCAATAGGGGCTACTGAAAATTTTGTTAAAGCCGAAACAACAAATAAAATTGCTGATATATCTAGAATACCTACAGTTGAAATCACAGAATTAGATGCGGCATTTATTGATGATCCGAGATATTTTGATAAAGAAAAACCGGTTCATGATGTGCTTTTTAGTGAATTATTTAGTCAAGGCACAATATCAGATATAATACGCGGGCCTATAGGAAGTAATAGTCAACGAGAATCGCCATCAACAGTTTATGGAATATCTACTCCTGGCGAGGCTATAAAAGCGGGCAAAGAAAGTACTCAAGTTATTGGCCGTACTGGTGGTCATAGTTTTATCATGGATGATGGTGATTTTGACAAAAAAGACAAACACATAAGATTACGTAGTAGTACCGGACACCAAATATTATTATCTGACAGTGGTGAGTGCCTTTACATACAACATGCCAATGGACAATCATGGTTAGAATTGGGCAAAGAAGGTACATTAGATGTATTTTCTACAAACTCAGTTAATGTTAGAACACAAGGTACAATTAATTTACATGCCGACAAAGAAATTAATATGTTTGCTGGAAGTAAAATTAGTTTAAATGCACCTGTGGTAGGTATAGAAGGTGATAGTGCTGTTGAACTTAAATCAACTGGTTCTGTAAAATTACATGGTGGTGCTGTACATGTTAATGCTAATGGCACATTAGCATGTAAAGGTAGTTCTGTATCTATTAATGGTGGTAGTAAATTTGTTGCTGAAGCTGGTTGCATACTTTTAAATAGTGGTGGTGCTTCTGGTGTTAGTAAAGTATCAGGTATGACAAAAACATCATTAACAGATTCTACATTTGATATTGAAAAAGGGTGGACTGCACAACCAGGAATATTACAAAGTATTGTTACTCGGGGACCAACACACGAACCGTGGGGCCAATTTGGAAGTTTGCATAACAAGGGTGTAGAAGGATCTGTAGATAGTACAACTTCGGCTGAACCTGAAGTAGAAACAGATACGGATGGTGCTAAGGCGGGAGCTGATGCTGAAAGTAAAACACCTGGAACAGATGAAACACTATCACAAGAAGAATCAACCGAAGCCGATAAAGAACTTAAAGATGTGGCTACACAAATTATTAATACAGATGGAAAAGTAGTTCTAGATAAAGATCATATAAAAAGTTTACTTGGCACTCTTGTTAAAGGCACCGCACAAAACGCTGACGAAATTAGTCTTGATAAAGGACTTGGTGCTTTTGGACTGAGCCCAACAGATCTTGAACTTGGCGGAATCTTAAAACCTGGAGTAGTTAGTCGTTTCCTACAGAATCCAAGTGCAATAGTACAAGATGGATTTGGTATTGATATAACCAAACTTGAATCGGTGTTAACAAGTCCAACAGTCTTCACAGGAGCAGGGGGATTAAAAACACTCACTGATTTAACACAAAATGTAAGCAAACAAGTTTCTATTGCTGGTAACAATTTAGTAAAACAATTTGACTTTGTTCAGAGTCAAGGTTTTATAAACGGTAACGAATCTGATAGAAATATTGGAGGAATATTACTAGCAACTACTAAACACGGTCGTGATACAGCAACGCAATTTTTTAATAGAACAGCTAATTCTACGAATAGAAATGCATTCCTACAAACTATTCGTAATGGGCAACACAGTATTGATTTAGTTAATCAAAGAGTAGCAGGCACTACTACATCAACCTCATTTAACCCGCGGCCGGCTGAAAACACATTTAATACCGTACAAGAACAAGTTGGTAAAATAAGTAAGACTTTTCTAACAGATGGTAGAATCTCTGCCGCATTAAATGCAAGTAGACGAACCTAATATAAATACTAAACTATGGCAACATTTTTCGGATTTAATACAATAGACGAAAGTCGAAAATTTCGCTTAGAAGACCGAGATTTATTAATACGCGATCTTCTTAATAGCCTGATGATTCGCAGAGGTGAAAAATTACATAAACCTAACTATGGTACTACTATATGGTCCTTGCTATTTGAAAATCTTACAGACGAAACCGTAGATGAAATTGAAAAAGAAGTCCGAAGAACTATAGAACAAGATCCTAGAATGAAAATAGAAAATATTGCAATTTATGCTAGAGACTCTGGCATACTATTAGAAATTTCAGTATTCTTTGTTGGCATACCCGAAGCACAACTTCTTAGTGTATTTTTGAATCCTGATAATAATTCAATCGCTTTATTATAATATATAATATACGCAGTTTATAATTCTGATAAATACTAACATTATATAGGTATCTAATAGAACTATGGCTAAGACAACTAGACAAACATCAATATTTGGCGCTGAGGATTGGAAAAGAATCTATCGCACATATAAAGAAGCAGACTTTCAAAGTTATGATTATGAAACTATAAGAAAAAGTTTCGTTGATTATCTTAGAGTATATTATCCTGAATCATTTAATGATTTCACTGAATCAAGTGAATTTATTGCATTAATGGATCTTATGTCATTCATGGGTCAGGGTTTAGCCTTCCGCAACGATATGAATACTCGCGAAAACTTTATGGATACTGCAGAACGTAGAGATTCAGTAATTAAGTTAGCTAATTTAATTGGCTATACACCAAAACGTAATATAAATGCTCAAGGATTCCTAAAAATACTATCAATCAGCACAACAGAAGATGTCTTAGATTTTAATAGTAATAGCTTACAAGCAATTACAGTTAACTGGAATGATGTTACAAATACAGACTGGTTTGAACAATTTAACGCAATAATGAATGCCGCCATGATTAGTAGTCAAAAATATGGCAGTTCTGGTAATAACCAATCCTTACTAGGCATTAGTACAGATGAATATACTTTGAATACTTTAGCCACATCATTACCAATTGCAAGTTTTTCAACATCTATTAATGGTGGCTCAATGTCATTTGAAATTACTAGTGCAAGTAGTGTTGGTAAAACATATCTTTATGAACCAGCACCACAACCCGGTGGAGCATTTAATGTTTTATATCGTAATGACCAACTTGGCTTTGGTGGTGCAAATACTGGATACTTCTTTAATTTTAAACAAGGCGAATTATTAAGTCAAGATTTTAATATTGCAGATAGAATTAGTAATAGAATAGTTAATATTGATGTTGATGGTATTAATAATGAAGATGTTTGGTTATACGAATTAACAGATAATGACGCAATATTAACTGAATGGAAACAGGTTCAAAATATATTTGCTGTTGATACTGATGAAACTACAGCATCAGCAGAAGAAACTAGAGAAGTCTATGCAGTTCAAAGTAGATCTAACGACCAGGTTGATATAATATTTGGTGATGGCACTTTTTCAAAAATACCCATAGGTGACTATCGTGTATATGTTAGATCAGGCAATGGATTACAATATGTTGTTAATACAAACGAAATGCAAAGTATTCAAATACCAATTTCGTATGCTAGTAGATCTGGCAGGATAGAAACTGTTACATTTACATTAGGTTTACAACAGGCCGTATCAAATGCTAAAACACGTGAAACATTAACTGAAATTAAAGAAAGGGCTCCGGCTAGATTTTACACACAAAACCGTATGGTAAATGGTGAAGATTACAATAACTTTCCTTTTACTGAATTTACATCAATTCTAAAATCTAAGGCCATAGCTAGAACCGGCGTTGGTGTTAATAGACAACTAGACTTATTAGATCCAACAGGAAAATATTCATCCACTAATATCTTTGCTAGTGACGGAATGATGTATAGAGATTCAAAAACTCCGACTTTTACATTTAGTTTTATTGATAGCAATGACATAGCCACAATGATTACAACACAATTAGAACCTGTTCTTAAAGCAAGACAAATGGTACATTTTTATTATGATCAGTTTACTAGACCAACTTTAAGTGGTATTGAGTGGAAACAAAGTACCGCTATAGTTAATTCTGTAACTGGTTACTTTAAAAATACTGCATCAGGTTCGCCTGTGCCTATTAGTGAATTCACATCAAGTAACAACAAACATATACGAGAAAATGGTTTAATTAAATTTGAACCACCTGTTGGTTACTTTTTTGATGCAAATAATAGATTAGTGTCAGGTACTCCATCTAAACAAGGTGAAAAGCTAGTCATATGGACAACCGTAACAGCATTAACATTAGACGGTACTAACTTTGGAACTGGTAATTTAGATGATGGCAGTGGTCCTGTAACCTTAAATGAATATATTCCATCTACAGCAATACCGACTGAAGTGATACCTAGACTAATAACAGATTTACCCAGTACTTTAGAAACTGATCTTATTGCTCAGGTAGAGGCTTTAAGAGACTTTGGTGTAGGTTACGATCATCTTACTGGTACTTGGTATATTATTAGTACCAATAATTTAAATCAAGATGCTGATTTTTCAACAGGCAACGCACAAACTACGCTTGAGGTTAATACTGATGCAAGTTGGTTAGCACAATTTACTACTGACGGTATTAGTTATACAACAAAATATAGATCATTAGAATATTATTTTGCAAGTGTAATAGAAAATAGATTTATTTACGATGACGCTGATAATGTTTACGATTCAAAAACAGGAAAAACAATAAATGACAGCATTAATATTTTAAGATCAAATTCAAAACCAGATTCAAATAATGCATTAGATACTGATGTAGTATTAGATATTGTTGGGCAAGAAGTTGAACAAGACGGTTTTATAGATAACTTTAAGGTATTAATAAGCTATGCAGATAAAGATAGTGATAATGTAGCTGATGACCCAGACTTTTTCACAACCCTTGTTGATCCAACAGTTAATGTAGTAAGTAAATTGGTATTTTTCGAACGTACAACTGACTTTGATAATCTAGAAAGATTTATTCCATTAGCATCAGGTACAGTTAATACACTATATGCAACATTAGTATTAACAGAGGCAGCAAAAACAGAATATGCTGACAGCCAAATATTTTATACCACCACTGATACTAAATTTTATAAATTATCTGTTATTGGTACAACATATACATTAACCGCGACAACAAACTATACCAAGAGTACCGGAAGACAAGATTTTAATTTTCAATATTCACATAATAGTTCAAATACACGCAGAATTGATCCTGCAAACACTAACATTATTGATTTATATCTAGTTACCAATACTTATTCTACAGATTTTACAAATTATATTGTTGATTCAACGGGTACAGTTACTGAACCTATTCGTCCGACTATAGATGAATTAAGTTTAGCATATACAAAATTAAATCAATATAAAATGGCATCAGATAATATAGTAATGAATAGTGTTAAATTTAAACCTATGTTTGGTCCTAAAGCGCCAATAGAATTACAAGGTTCGTTTAAAGTAATTAAAAACATTGGAGTTGTAGTAAGTGAAGGTGAAATTAAAAGTAGATTAGTAGAATCACTAAATCAATATTTTAGTCTAGATAATTGGGACTTTGGTGATACATTTTACTTTTCAGAACTAAGTGCTTTTTTACATCGTGAATTAGGAGATATTATTAGTTCAGTTGTTATTGTACCAACTGATCCAACTAAGACATTTGGTGGTTTATATGAAGTTAAATCTTCACCAGATGAAATTTTTATGAATGCGGCAGGTGTGACTGACGTTGAAGTAGTCACAGCATTAACATCTACTGTTTTAAGACAGTCAATTACTTAATAGGTATTATAAAAAAGAATGGCAATTAGAACAAAGACAATAGATCTTTTACCCGAGATATTTAGAACAACCACGAATGAAAAGTTTCTAAATGCTACTCTGGAACAGTTAGTACAGCCTTCTCAATTAAAAAGAGTAGAAGGATACATTGGATTAAAAACTGGTCTAGGTGTATCGGCTGCCGATGCTTATGTTAGAGAACCCGACACAACAAGACAAAATTATCAACTTGAACCAACTGTTTGTTATAAAAAAACAAATACAAATGAAACAGAAGATCTTATAACCTACCCAGGTATGGTTGATGCACTTAAGACTCATAGTGCTAATACTAATAAACACAATAGATTATTTACATCTGAATATTATAGTTGGGACCCATTAATTGACTATGATAAATTTATTAACTTTAGTCAATATTATTGGACACCAGCCGGTGCCGATTCTGTTGATATTAAATTAACTGATCTAGTTTCGCAAGATGCTTATACTATTACACGTGGTACTGATGGGTACACATTTGATACGATAAAAGGTGATAACCCAACCGTTTCGTTAATGCGTGGCGGAAATTATACATTCACAGTGAATCAAACCGGAAATCCTTTTTATATCCAAACTGATTCTGGCACATCAGGAACGGTTCCAGGGCAACCTAATCAAAGTTCTAGAGAAGTATTTGGTGTTGAAAACAATGGTGATGATAACGGTGTTATTACATTTAAAGTACCTGATGCTGATGCACAAAATCAATTTTTAACTATGACTAAAACCGATGATGTAGATTTAGTCACTGATTTAAGATTTGATCAAATTAATAACAGATATGTTAAAACAGCAGAGGGAACAACCAATGAAGATTTTAGATTCTTAACTAGTTTTGACGAGGACGTCGTTACCTTCGACGGCAAGGTAATGAATGGTTTTGGGGTAACACCATTTGATTCTGCGATTGATATAGCACAAGATATTGAAATCGATGGTGTTAAGGATCTTGATGGAAAAACAATAATATTTACAAATCAAAATCCTGGCGATGGTGCAGAATCGGGGTGGCGTACACAAGAACAATTTGATGGAGTAACTTATGATAATGACGATGATGTATGGGATAAAGAGGTTGAAATAACTTTACAAAGTCAACGTTATTCAATATGGAAAATTAAATATCTTAGTGATGATTCTACAGATAATCAATTTATATCACTTAGTAGAATTCAAGAAGTACCAAATAATACTAAGGTTTACATTAAATCTGGAACTACATTTAATAATGAACATTTTTATAAAGATGCAGAAGGTTTTTTCCAGCAACAGCCATTAATTACAGCCACTAGTGATACGTTATATTATCAAGATGGAACTGATGCAACTAAATTTGGTGTTATTAGATTAGTTGAGGGTGATGCCGCACAAACACTTGATGTTACTGCAGATATACTTGGTAAAATACAATATACCTCACCAACTGGTGTTAAACTTAATAACGGACTAAAAATAATATTCCGTGGTCCAACAGAACCAACAAGTTATCAAGATAATGAATTTTATGTTGAAGGCTGTGGTTCGTCTATTAAATTATTAGCCTTAACAGATTTTCAAACACCAGAAGCATTTACAATTAGTGAATCTAAACCGTTTGATGATGTTGGTTTTGATAGTGTAGCATATGATAGTTCGCTAAATGCTCCAACTGCTCTAGATTATTTTACAATAAACAGAGCAAGTCCAGATCAAAACCCATGGAGTAGATCAAATCGTTGGGTTCATATTGATATTATTAATCAATCAGCGGAAATTAATAATGTTCCGGCTGTACTTAATCAAGCTAACCGAGCTAAACGACCAGTTATTGAATTTAAATCAGGATTAAGATTATATGATTTTGGTACAAGTGGTATTGCACCAGTTGATATTATAGATACAGCACAGGTTGATGCACTTAGTAATGTACATGGATCTCTAGGATATACTGTTGATGGATTTAAATTATTAGATGGGTCAAGAATTATATTTACTAATGATGATGATACAACTGTTAAGAATAAAGTTTATAAAGTTGAAATAATAGATCCGGTTGGTATTAGTATGGATCCAGGACAAACTAGTGTTCCGATTATCAATCTAGTATTAGAATCTGATTTAATTAATACAGATACCTCTGTTTATTGTAAGAGTGGTGTAACTTTACAAGGTAAATCATTTAGATATAACGGAACTGATTGGATACAAGGACAACAGAAGACCGCAGTGAATCAACAACCATTATTTGATATTTTTGATTCTGCCGGTAAAAGTTTATCTGATGTAACTGCATATCCAAGTAGTAGTTTTGTAGGTACAAAACTTTTTAGCTATTCACCCGGTACTGGCAATATTGATTCTATCTTAGGATTAAGATTAAAATATGAATCTGTAAGTAATGTTGGAGATATTGTATTTGATAATAATTTTTATAAGGATACTTTTATTTCCACAGTTGATGTAACTAGTTCTACTAAAAATATTGCTATTGGATTTGCTAGACAATATACTGATAAAACAACTTATTCAGATTTAAGTGGTTGGCAAAAAGCAAAAACTAATTCAAAACAACCACAAGTTTTTACTTTTAAGATCGATGGAACCACATTAACAACTACCAGTACATTAAAATGTGATATAAAATATGATGCAACAGATGATAATGCTGTATATGTTGATGTTAATAATAAATTTAAAGATAGTTCTACTTATACTATAACATCTACAATCGGTACTACTATAACATCTTCAACTGGTACTAGAACAACTAACGGAACAACATCAATTACATTTGCATCGGCACTAACTAAAAATGATATCGTACAGGTATTCATTAATAGTAAAGAAGTTAGTAAAGAAGGTGCCTATTATCAGGTTCCTTTAAACTTAGCAAACAATGCTGTTAATAAATCATTTGATACAATTACTCTGGGTGCAATTAGAAATCATTTTGTTGGTATGGCACAAAGAACGCCAAAACTATCCGGTACTATACTTGGTAGTAATAATATTAGAAACCTAGGCAATTATGAATCTTATGGTGTACAAATTGTTGAGCATAGTGCTCCTATGCAATTTATGGCAACATTCTGTAAAGATTCAAATATTAATTTCTTTGATGCATTAGACTTTTCTAGAAACGAATATGAAAAATTTAAGAAAAGATTGTTAGATGCAATATCAACTAAAGAATACACAGGTGATACAACTGCAAAACAATTAGATGGTGCATTGAATGATATAAACAGAGGAATGAATCCAGACTCACCATTTTATTGGACTGATACATTACCAATGGGTGAAGTGTTTACAGAAACCAAATATACTATAACACCAACTGATGATGATATATTTGATACTGTACAAACTTATGATTTTACTAAAGCTAACTTTCTTGCTTTATCAATATATGTAAATGACATATTATTAGTAAAAGATACTGATTATACTGTGGCGACAGATGGTCCACGTGTAATAATATTAAAAATATTATCATCTGGTGATGTATTAAAAATTAGAGAATATGGAAATACTGCCGGTAACTTTTTGCCAGCAACACCAACTAAGTTAGGTTTATATGATAGTTATCTTCCAGAAATAGTTACAGATACAACTTATACAACTGCACATACTGTAATTGTAGGGCATGATGGATCACGAACAATGTCATATGGTGATTCACGAGATGATATTTTACTTGAATTTGAAAAACGTATCTATAATAATTTAAAAGTTAATATTGCTCCACCAATGCATTGGTATGATGTTATACCAGGTAAATTTAGAACAACAGATTATACAACAGAAGAATGTATTAACTTATTAGCACCATCATTCTTAGATTGGGTATCACAAAACAGAATAGATTTTAAAGCACAAACATATAGTGCTTCAGAAAAGAAAACATGGAATTATAGTTCTGCAACAAACAGAGTTGATGACTCATTATTATTAGGTCACACAAGAGGTAATCACATTCTCTTTTATGATACTGATGATCCAGGCAGTCGACCATGGGAAATGTTAGGTTTTACAAAGAAACCAGTATGGTGGGAAAATGCATATGGTCCAGCACCTTATACTAGTGACAACGAAATTTTATGGGGCGATCTTGCTTTAGGTAAAGTTGTTGATCCTGCAGGTGTATATTATCTAACAGACTTTGTGCGTCCAGGTTTAGAAACAATTAAACCCACAGATGACGAAGGTGCAACTAAATCAATCTTTGATGTATTAGTTAAAAACTACGACGAATTAAGTTTGAAAAAATCGTGGGATGCTGGAGATGTAGGTCCAGCTGAAAATGCTTGGCGGAAAAGTAGTAGTTGGGCATTTGCCATACAAAAATTACTGGCACAAACACAACCTGCAAAATATTTTACTTTAAATGTAGATATAGATAGATATCGATATAGTACTTCAGTAGGGCATTATCTATATGATAGTCGAGACAGGTTAACTACCTCTATTGAATTATGTGGAGAAGATACACCAAAACATAGTTATATAAATTGGATTGATGGTCATAGCCGTGTACAAGGTATTTCTTCAAACACACATATTAAAAATCTTTTAAGTAATTCTACTATACAATTATCATATAGAACAGCAAGCTATACTGATAAACAATACCTTAAAGTTTTTACAGAAAAAACATCCACAAATAGCTTGAACACTAGTTTATTATTACCAGATGAAAGTTATGAAATATTAACATATAATAATGAAATCTTTGATACAGTAGCTTATAGTAGTGTAATTGTACAAAAAGTTGAGGGTGGATTCTCTATATTTGGACTAGGCAAAACAAATCAATATTTTACTATATTTGAAAGTATACCTAATGGCAATGTTACTTCATTTAATGTTGGATCCACTCAAGTCAGTCTGTCTAAAGATTTTTCAACAACAGAAAAATTAGTACCATATGGATATACCTTTACTAATGTTGGTACTGCATGCGACTTTTTAAATTCATATGGAAAATGGTTAGAATCTAAAGGTTTTATTTTTGATGACCGAGAAAATGAATATTTCTTAAATTGGTCACAAATGATTAATGAATTATTATACTGGAGTCAACAAGGGTGGATTGACGGAAGTATTATTAACTTAAACCCAAATGCAAATAAACTTAAAATTGAAAGAACTAATGCAATAGTTGCACCTATATTAGGACAAACAGCTAATGATTTTGTATTAAATCAAAATAAAGTAAAAATTAATAATGAAGATTTAATCTGGGACAGAATTGACAATAAATTTACAATTACTTCAACCAACGAAGACGCTATATCATTCATAGAATTGAAGTTTACAAGTTATGAACATGTATTGTTATTTGATAATACTAGTGTGTTTAATGACTTACTTTATAATCCTTCTACAGGGCAAAGACAGGCACGATTAAAACTTGTTGGATATAATACTGATAGTTGGGATGGAACACTTAATTCTCCAGGCTTATTTAGAAATGACTCATCTACAGTTAACGAGTGGGCTTCGAATATAAAATATTATAAAGGTGAAATAGTTTTACGTAAAAGTAAATTTTATAGTGCCGTAGAACCGGTTCCACCATCAGAAAAATTTGATGTGACTAAATGGGTAGAAACAGAATACGATCAAATTAAAAAAGGTATGATTCCAAATATATATTTGAAAAATAATGAAAGTGAAGGTTTTTATAATAAAACTCTTGCTAATTTAGAATCAGATGCTGATCAACTTGGCTTTGGATTAGTTGGATTTAAAACTCGTGATTATATGGAAGGATTAAATCTAAATGACATTAGTCAAATGGGTATCTATAGTAACTTCATTGGAACCAAAGGAACAACACAGGCACTTGATATATTTAAAAATTCTAAATTATCTAAAGAACTTAGTGACTATACCATACACGAAAACTGGGCAATAAAATTAGGCAACTACGGTGCGAGTGAAAATAGAAGTTATTTTGAAGTAAAATTAAATGCGTCTAGTTCTACCGGTAACCCATCAACTATAAAAATAATTGAGGATTTAGACAACGCCACAGCAGATCAAAATACTTTTATTACAGACATTTATAAATCAAGTTATAATATTACAACCACAGCAATACTGCCTACTACAGATTTTATTAATAATGATCAAAGTTTGCCAGATGCTGGATTTGTTCATTTTGATGACGTTGAAGTCAAGAGTTTTAATCTTGATGACTTTTCTGAAATAGTTAATAAGCTAGATATAATTACAGAAGGTTCTAAAATATGGATAGCTAAAGATAATCGTTATACCTGGAATGTTTATAGAGCTAGTTTGCAAGAAGCTGAATTAATTGCAATGGTAGATAATTTAGATGAGACCACTACATTTACATTTGATGGCAAGCACGAGCTTGTTAAAAATGATATTTTTATAATTAAACATTTTAAAACAGAGTTAGATGGTGCATTTAAAGTTGCAAGTGTGAATAATTTAAGTCAAATAACAGTTAATTTTTCATTCCCTGAAGGATTGAATAATACATTAACACAGACTGATATAGGTATTGTTTTTATTTTAAAAACAGCAAAAGTAACTCAAGCAAGTGATGTTGCTGATTTATCTTATGTAACTGAACTGGTTACAGGCGAAAAAATATGGGTACAAGAATACAATTCAGGACAATGGGCTACACTAGAAAAAATACAACCATTTACTAGTGCAAATACTACTAATATTGATCCATATTCAGCCGTAGCAAATGGAAAATTTGGATCTAGTGTAAGCCAATCTAAAAATGGAAAGGTAGCATTAATAGGATCACCAGATGCTGGAACAGGTGTTGTAGATGTATATGTTGAAGGTGATACCGCTACTACACTTAGTCACTCCGAAAATTTAACATGTGGTGCAACTGGAATTTCTGGGTTTGGAACTGTTGTACGTAGTAGTGATAATAAATGGCATATAACAGGTGCTCGATTATCACAAAGTGAAGAAGGTTTTGCAGTTATTATTCGACAATTACCTAATTCAGAAGTATTTCAAGATTATCAATTATTAACGGTACCTACAGGAAGAAGTAGTTCAACAATGAGTGACTTTGGTTATAGTGTTGCTATAAGTCAAAACTCAAGAGTAATATGGGTTGGTGCACCAGGTATAGATAAAGTATATGGATACCAATTAAATGAATACGAAGACCAACTGCAAAGATTTACTGGTGATGGATCGACTAGAGAATTTGATATTACTGGATTAGTTGATGTAGACTCAACTGATGAACTCTCTGTTGTTGTAAACAATGTTATACAAACTCTTACAACTCAGTGGTCATACTCAACAGCATTAAAAACTATTACTTTTGTTACTGCACCAGCCGCAGGATTGCCAATTAAAATTAAAAGATTATCAACATCAACAATTACAACTTTTGATGGGTCATCTGTAGATTTTAGCCTTGCAACATTAAAACAGGCTACATCTATAGAAGCATTCCAGGTTAGATTAGATGATGTTTTACAAAGACCACATTATGATTATACATATGATTCAGGAACAAAAGTAATTACATTTACTACTGCACCGGCATCTAGTGCAGTTGCAAGTATTAATAGTACTGACTATTTTAGTTTATTTGCAACAATCAGCAACCCAACAAGTGATCCTATGCGTTTTGGTCATAGTTTAGCGACAACAACAGATGGCAGACAAGTTACTATTGGTGCTTTAGAAGGTGCTGGTGGAGACTCGGCACTTGGTGTTGGTGAAATATATGTATATGATAGGGACTGCCAAAGATTTCACCTTACAAAAACTGTTGACTATGGCGACTCAGGTTTAGATACTGTTACATATACAACAACTAGTGCTATAACAGGAGTACCAACGGTACTACTTAATGAAAAAATACTTGAAGATGATAATGTAGTTAATTCTGGTGGTTATACTTATAGTGGATCAACAGTTACATTTAAAACAGCATCTGGAATAAAAATTGGTGACTTTATTGATATTGAAACTAATAATATGTCATTAGTAGAAATTTTATCATCTAGTGCAGTAGTAGGAGATGCAGAATTTGGATATGACGTTAAAATTTGTTCATATAACTGTTCTATATACGCAGGTTGCCCAGGAGACACTAAATCTAATACAGAAGGTATTATAAAAGATGATGCAGGAAGTGTAGCTAGATTTATAAACAAATCTAGAGTATACGGATTAATTACAGGAACTGTAGAGAACCCAACAGTTACTATAGGGCAGAGAATTAGAATTAATGACTTCTATGTTACTTTTACTGGAACATCATTAGATAATGTAGTAACTGATATTAATAATGCAAATATTCCAAATGTTACTGCTAGTAATTCAAGCAATAAATTACATTTAACATTAGATAGTTTAGTTACAACAGCACTGAATAATAAACTTATAGTGTGGCCGGTAACTGGTAATGAATCAGTATTAACTGATTTAGGATTAACTATATTCTCATTTATGCAGACAATGTATAATCCATTTCCACGTCAATTTGCAAGATTTGGCCACAGTTTAGATGTTAGTAGTAATGCGTTAGGAATAGCTGTTGGTGCACCTGGCGGTGCAACAAATTTAATCGTTACATTTGATATAGCAACTATGGGTGCAACCTTACAAACTAAATTTGATGCTGGTGCAACTGTAATTAAAGACATTCAGACGGCCAGTGGTGCAGTTTACACATTTGATTACTTAAAATCAACCACTGACACATTTATTAATCCTGGTAAATTTGTTTATGGACAACAAATAACTGATACTAAAGTAACAGCACTAAATGATTATGGAAAAAGCGTTGACTATGTTTCTGGTAAATTATTAGTTGGTAGCCCAGGTTATGATACAACTACATTAACAGACTCGGGTAGAATAGTTAGATTTTATGATACTGAATACCGTAGTTCTTGGTCTGTTAAAAGAGAGCAAACAAAAACTGTTAATACTGCTTTACTTGATTCTAGTTTTTTATATGATATAAGTGATAATGATATATTAACATATTTAGATTATATTGATCCACTACAAGGTAAAATTTTAGGCGTTGCTAGAGAAAATATTGATATTATTACACCCGAAGATCCTGCAGGATACAGCGAAGGATCTATAAACACCTATGGAGATGTTTGGGGACAAGAACATGTAGGAAGAATTTGGTGGGACGTTACGAATACTAGATTTTTAAACTACAACCAAGATACTGAAGATTATAAAGCAAAACGTCTAGGTCAATTATTTACAGGATCAACCGCAGATATCTATCAATGGGTATCAAGCGATGTTCAACCAGAAGACTATGAAGAAACAGGAACGCCATACAATACCACATCTTATACACAATTAAGTGATGTTATTGAAAATGGGTCAATTAAAACAAAATTTTATTTCTGGGTTAAAGACTTAGAAGTTGCTGACACATTTCATGGCAAAACATTAAGTCCTGTTGTTATTGCACAATATATTGAAAATCCAAAATCAAGTGGTATTCCATATATAGGTGCTATTGCATCAAATGCATTTGCAATTTATAATTCTCAATCTTTGATTAGTAGTAATGATAGTGTTGTACATATTGAATTTGATAGAGAAAATACAGAAAATAATATTCATGCAGAATACGAATTAATTAAAGACAGCGATCCTGCAGAATTTTTAAGCGATCGAGTATATCGTAAATTACAAGATTCATTTTGTGGCGTTGACTCAGCTGGTAACATAGTTCCAGATATAACACTATCTGATCAAGATAAAGTTGGTGTACAATTTAGACCAAGGCAATCTATGTTTAAAGATAGATTTAGTGCCCTTAAAAATTATATCACTAGAGCTAATTCAAACCTAGCAATATATCCAATCACTGAAATGAAAACATTTAAGTTATTAGATAGCGAAGAAAACGAACCAAGTATTACTAGTAATACCTGGGATACAAAAGTAGCCACCGAAATTGAACTTGAATATCAACAATTTGAATTAGTAAGTGCAGGACATAGATATCTAGTAGAGGCCGATGGCAGTAATGGCGGACTTTGGGCAATTTATACATTACAAAGTGATAAAACAACAACGCTAGTTACTAGAATACAAAATTATAAAACTCCCAATTATTGGGAATATACACATTGGTGGGCGATTGGATATAATAAAAATATTAATCCTGTTAGAGAAGTTGCAACTGTATCTGCATTAGAAACTGTTACTGATGTTCCAGCCGGCACTATTGTTAAAGTAACAGCCAATGCCCAAAATAAATGGGAACGACATGAACTTAAACCAAACGGTACCTGGGAACGGGTCGGATTACAAACTGGTACTATAAAAATAAAGTCTACATTACATGATTATAGTGTGAGCAATAATGGTTTCTCTAGAGAAGTATTTGATGCACAATATTTTGATGAGGAGCCAGTATTAGAAACAAGACAAATTATTAAAGCAATTAATGAAGAATTATTCGTTGATGATTTAGCATCACACAGAATTGAGGGAATTAAATTAATATTTGAATATATTTTTAGCGAACAAGAAACCTCAGACTTCTTAATGAAAACAAGTTTAATTGATGTTGAACATACTGTACGTGAATTAAAAACATTTACTAATTTACAAAATGATAACCAAACATTTATTGAAAGTTATTTAAGTGAAGTTAAACCATACAGAACACAAATTAAAGAATTTAATTTAAAGTACACTGGAGTCGATACAGCAAACAGCGACACATCAGACTTTGATTTGCCATCTCAATATAATACATCATTAGCCAAGTACGTCAGCCCACAACATAAATTAGGTGGTGTCAGAGGTTCAGGTGAATATTACGATCTTGACGATGCAATTTGGTTAACACAACCTTATAAAGATTGGAAAAATAATTTTACATTATCCATTGATTCAATAACTGTTATTAGCGGTGGTAGTGGCTATACTAGTAAACCAATAGTTACAATTACAGGAGATTGCACTACTCAAGCAACAATGGTGGCTGTTATTAATACAGCTGGTGCAGTTACCGCAATTACAATTACTAATAGTGGAGTTGGATATACTTCTACCCCAGTTATTACAATATCTCAGGGCGGAGGAACTGGTGCAACAGCTATAGCCGTATGTAGCCCTGGTAGTGTTAGATCTTATAAAACTAGTATTAAATTTGACAGATATGAGTATTCTAGTTCAATAGTTGATTGGGCCGCAAGTACAGTTTATACACTTGATCAGTTAGTTCGTTATAATAATAAAGTTTATAAAGCATCTACTGGTGATGGCTCTACATTAAGTGAAGCAACATTTAATCCATTAAACTATACATTAGTTGATGCTAGTGAATTAACAGGTATAGAACGAACTGCTGGATTATATGCTCCTACTAGCGACATGCCAGGTATTGACTTAGGATTATTAATATCCGGAATAGATTATCCGGGAGTAAAAGTAACAAGCCCAACGTTTAGTCAAAATACTGGATTCAATGTTGGTAACTTTGATATTAATCCATACGACAACTTAGACTTTGGTCCTGAGGGTAAACCTACATATAGTGATGTAATTTTAGATACCATTTATCAAAGTAGTGCATTTACAAATTCATATCTTGGAACATTAAGCACAGATATTAATGTTGGAGGCGGTGTATTTATAGACACTTATAGCAGTCATGCACCAGAAGAATTTTTGCCAGGAGCAATATTTGATACATTAAATCTTACAGTTCTCACAAGACCTGGTGCAGACTATCTTAATAAAGGACTTTGTTTTACTGAGAAAACATCATTCTTCCAGTGGGACGGATTAACTATGATTCATAGTTTTAGTACTTTATTAGATGATCCTTTTGAATTAAGAGTATTCAACCTTACCACAGGTAAAAGTTTAAGGTTTAATAATGTTGGCGAAACCGCTACTGTAGATTTTACTGTAGATTGGTTAGGTAAAACTATAACACTTGTTAGCTCAGCTACTGATTTCCGTGCCTCAACAAATGATGTAATTGGAATTACTGCATATGGTATTGGCGGCGGTAATCAATTATGGCAACAAAGTTATAGTCCAGCCGATTATATACAAGACAACAATGAAGTACATATCATTGTTCCTGTTAAGCATGAAGAAATAAGAGATGTTGTAATTTATATTAATGGTAAACGTATTACATCAAACTATAGCATAGACAATTATGATAGTGCAAGCACCTGGGATAATTCTACATATGGTTTTGAAACAAAGATATTAATTAAGAAAGAACAAGCTGTAACTGCAACAGATTATATCGCTATAGATGTTTTAGGTTTTGAAGATAACGAACAAGATAGTGCATTAACAATTTATTATGAATTTAATGCATCATTATCTATAATGCATAATAATCCTATAACACAAAATATTTCAACTGATAATTCAAGTTATGATTATGCTTTAACTAATGATTTATCGGGTAGTAATTCAGATCTCGCTATTGTTGAATTGAATGGATTAAGATTAAGACCGCCTGAAGGATTTGAATTTGATTCAGATGGATCAACAACAATTTATACTTTATTTCAAACAACTGATACTTCTGTTAGTAGTATCGCAGACAATGAATTGGCTGTTTATAAAGATGATATAAAATTAACACTAGGTGCTGATTATACATTTACAACAACAGATGGTAGTTCATCACGTAGCGTAATATTAGCAACACCTCCATATCCAGAAGAAAAAATAAAGATTTTTATAAGAACAGATGCTGAATATACCATTGATCCAAGCACAAATATATTAACAATTAAATCTACAGTTTCATTACCTGCAGATAATCATATTTCAGTTACAACTTTTAATCAGACTGGTAGACTTGATGGCGTAACCAAAGTCTATGATGGTCAATCAATTGTAACTGTTGAGACACCAAGTGGTTTTGATATGGTGGGTTTTGATGAAACTGCTACACCATTTGATAAAGTTGTGACAACTCAAGTTTTAGTATCAGAATACGAATTAGGTAGAGATATTACTAAACCAGAAAAATTAATAGTACATGTTAATGGTCAACGTAAATTCTATGGATCAGATTTTAAACTTAAAGACGGGGATATTAGCAAAATTGAATTTACGTCACTTAGTATATCTGCTACTGATTATATAAGTGTTACATTAACAAGTGAAAATCTAGTCCCAGCTAGACTAGAATATAATATCTTCCATGATATGAAAGGTAATAAAGCAATTTATAGACAGCTCGAAACCAAAACAACAGAATTAACTTCTCCGCTTGGAAAAGAAGATTTATTCATTTATGTTAATGATGCTAGTGTATTAGGTGCACCAGATTTAACTAATAATGTTTTTGGAATTATTATAATTGATGAAGAACGTATCACTTATCGTACTAGAGATATAACTAATAATAAATTAGGTGGATTACGTAGAGGAACAGCAGGTACATCACTTAGTACACATGCCACAGCAACTAAAGTTTATAATAAGAGTATTGGTGAATATCTTGACTGGCCATATACTACATTCTTATATAAGAGTACAGATGGTGTAGATGATGGTTCAACAATTATACAAGAAGATCCGTTACAAAAGACAGATTCTATACCGGCAAAATTCTTAAGAAACGAGTAATAAAACTAAGGTAAATACAGTATGAATGAAGAAAATACAAATAATGAAACTCAAAATGAAAAAGAAAATACCCCTACACCTAACGAGAAAGGCGGAGTATTAATCGAAGGGCATATTAAAATATTTGACCCTAATAATGATGAAGTTTTTGTTGATAAACGCAATGCTATTCATTATGAAAATTTTTCTAATAGTTTAGCACAGGCAATGAGTAATAAGAATTTAGGTCACATTTATAATATGTGCTTTGGCAACGGAGGATCTTCAGTTGATCCTACAGGAATTATTACATATCTTCCACCAAATACAACAGGCACAAATGCTGACTTATATAATAAAACATATACAAAAGTAGTAGATGATACAGCCGCGGCAAATACTGACCCATCAAGAAACAAACTTACAGTATCACATACAAGTGGTAAAGTTTATACAGATATTGTATGTACTTGTTTACTAGATTATGGTGAGCCGGCTGGACAAGAAGCATTTGATAACTCAGTAAATCTCGATGGAGAGTATGTATTTGATGAATTGGGGTTAACATCATGGCAAGGATCATCAACTGATCTTGATCTAGTAACCCATGTAATTTTTCACCCAGTACAAAAAAGCCTGAATAGGCAAATTCAGATCGACTATACTGTTAGAATACAGACGTTGACTGATTTAAGTACTACGTAAAAAGTATATACTTAAAGAAATTGATAAATAATACAAAGAATCGGAGATAAAGAAATGGCATACACAATCAATTTAACAGATGGTACAATTTTTGCTACAGTAGCAGATGGTACCATTAACACTGACAGTTCCGTAACTGTTGTTGGAAAGAACTACGCTGGCTATGGTGAGTTTTTAAACGAAAACTTCATAAAGTTGCTAGAAAGCAACGCTAATACTAGTCAGCCATCTGCACCATTAACAGGACAACTTTGGTACGATAAAACTAATAGTTTACTAAAAGTTTATAGTGGTACACTATTTAAAAATTTAGGATCTGCTACAAGTGCTACAACTGCACCGTCTGGCCAAGTTGCTGGCGATTTGTGGTTTGATAGCACAAACGAACAATTAAAAGTTTATAATGGTACCACACACATTTTAGTTGGACCATCATTTACAGCAGGTTCAGGCACATCAGGCGCCATTGTAGAAACAGTTCAAGATGGATCAGCAGTTGATCATGTTGTGGTCAAAATGTATGTTTCATCTACAGTTGTTTCCATTACTAGTAAAGATACTACATTTACTCCGGCTGTTAGTATCTCAGGTTTTGCTACTGTTGTTCCTGGTATTAATATTAGTACTACAGTAAGTGGTGCTGTTCTTACTGGTACATCTTCAAATGCTCAACTATTAGACAGTATCGATTCGACAGGCTTTTTGAGTGCTACCGGTAATGATACTACTTCTGGAACACTTGGTGTATTAAATGATACCGGTGTAGTTGTTGGTGCTGATAGTGATTTAAAATTATCTGTTGCAACAAACGACGCTGTTATACAAAATCAAACAAGCAATGGTAATATTTTAGTTAAAATTAATGATGGTGGTGTTACCACTACAGTATTAAACATTATGGGTGCTGATGGAAACATTAATCCAGGTGCTAATAATACAATTAACTTAGGTACTACTGCATTGCAATATAAAGAAATTAAGGCCGTAACATTTACAGGTCTTAGTAGCTCAGCACAATACGCGGATTTAGCTGAACGCTTTGAAGCTGATTGTGAAATGGATCCAGGTACTGTTGTTGCATTAGGTGGATCTGCTGAAGTTACTCAAGCAAGTGAAGATTTAAGTGAAGAAGTTTTTGGTGTTGTTAGTACACACGCCGCATATTTAATGAATTCAAATGCAGGAAGTAATGAAACACACCCTAAAATTGCTTTATCTGGTCGAACACCTGTACGTGTAATTGGCACAGTAAACAAAGGTGATAGGTTGGTTTCTGCAGGAAACGGTCTTGCAAGGGCCGCTCAATCAGGAGAAACAAATTCATTTAATGTCATCGGTCGATCATTAACGAATAAATATACAACAGAAGAGGGCACAGTTGAAGCGATTGTTGCAATCTCACATTAATACTAAGAACGGAGAGGGATAAAATAACATGGCTTATTCAACAGGCGACACAATATTAGATGATGAATATAATATTTTTGCACAAGGTGCCGCAGGTGCCGCAGACCACACGGTAGATAATGTAAATTCAGTTTGGGGCGTTGGTACAGGAGATTTAGGGTATGGCCAAGGTAGTGCCGTAGCGGCAGTATCCGCTGGTAGTACAATTACAGCCGCACAATGGAATACTTTACTTACGAGAATTGAAAACATAGGAACACACCAAGCCACTAGTGTTGCCACTTATGCAACATTAGACAACACTGATACTATCGCGGCTATTGGTACTGTTCAAGCTAATGTTACAGCAGTATATGATGGTCGTCTCTCTGCTAATGCTTTTGGAGCAGATATAACATCAGGCGGTATAGTTACTGAAACGGCTGATTGGACAACTCGATTAATTTATACAATGACCATAGATTTTGATACAGCGGCTAAATTTCGATACTTTTTTAATGCTGGCGGCTCCATTGCAATGACATTTGCACGTTCTGGTGGTGCAACCACAGATAAAAATACAGAATGGACAGATCTTTGTGCTAACTGTGGAACAGTTCATTTAACAGGTTCGCATAGTCATACAATAGCTAGTGTAGCATATTCAGGTACAACTCAAATTGGTGGAAGTGACCCAGGCTCGGGCAGTTCTGTTAGTGCAATTGATGCTCATGCTTTAACAACAAGTGATCAAACATTATTTGTGCAGTTTGCTGACACATCACCTTATACAGCTAACTTTATTAAAATTGAAGCTCAGGCAGACGCTGCCGCTGGTTCAGCCACAACTATTGTTTTTACTACAACATGTGAAGATGCCGCGGCTGATACAGCTAATCCTACTCATTCAACAGGAGATCATGCAGATTTAGATATAGTACAAGGTAGTTTTGTTGCTACATGGGTAGTTAAACAACCTGCTACTGCTATACTTTCAAATACATGGGGTACACCCACACTGAGTGGTTCTGTTGCAGAAACTTAATAACTTTTAATTTATTCATAAAAGGGCGTTTGGCCCTTTTATTTTGGCCGCTATTTCAATATTAATAACTACTATTAGGTATGGATAACAAAATAACCGATAAAATTAAACGTCGTTTCGACCACGGAGCCGCCAGGCAAACCTTAAAAGAACGGTATCAAGCCAAAATGATCTTTGCAGATTCTGGTGGTATGTGGAAAGCGGGTCCTGAATTAATTAATTTATTATCAACTGTTCACTTAGACGAATTAACAATAGTAGATTTATATGACACTCCTGTTACAGTTAATCGTAAACATTTACTTAACCTAGTTACTGAACGCTGGCAAGAGCAATTAAATGCCTGGCGGGTTGAGTTAGAAAACTTGCAGTCTGAACGATGACAAAAGGTATTTTACTTTATGCATTTAACAATGAGGTTACAGACTATGAGGCTATAGCCGAATGGAGTGTTAAACGTATTAAGAAATATTTAGGTCTACCTGCTACTATAATTACTGATAGAAAAGCCATTGCAGAGTTTGGTGGATCAAGAATAATGCACCCAACACAAAATCGAGAATTAGCAACTTGGTTTAATGCTGGTAGATATCATGCCTGGGAGCATTCACCATACGATCAAACTATTATATTAGATGCTGATTATATAGTTAGCAGTGATTTATTACTACGCTTATTCGATAGCCCATTAGAGTTCGCCTGTCACCAATCAGTATTAGATGTTACTGGCAGAAATAATTTTCATTCACATAACTTCTTTGGGCGACATAAATTTCCACAGACATGGGCAACTGTATGTTATTTTAAAAAAAATAATTTTACTCGCGATATATTTGATTTTGTAAAAATGATTAAAGAAAACTATTCACACTATTCTAGATTATATAATTTTAATCGTAAGCCATTTAGAAATGATTATGCTTTTTCTATAGCATTATCAGTATTGCAAGGACACAGAATATCTAATAAACATAAGATTCCCTGGAACCTTCCAACTGCATCTACTGATGTTGAAATTAGTATAAACAAGGATACAATAACCTTGGAGTATAATAAACATGCCACTCCTAAGCGTTTAAAATTAAAAGGACAAGATTTACATTTATTGAATAAAATTAGTTTGGAGAAAGCTATTGAAAGTGCGTGACGAGCGTGGGTATTTAATTGTAGCACAAAGTACAGATACACAAGATTATCTTGTTTGTGCAAGAGCCCTAGCAAAAAGTATACGTTGGTTTATGCCTAACGCTAAAATCTGTTTATTAGGTAATCATGATGATGACTTGTTTGATTATTGTATTAAATTACCATATGGAGATAAAGGCGGTTGGGCAAACGATTGGCAAGTGTTTAGCTCTAGCCCTTTTAGACAAACTATTAAATTAGAGGCTGATATGATTTTAAATGGGTCTATTGAACATTGGTGGACTACGTTTCAAAACCATGATGTAGTTGTTGCACATCATGCACAAAATTTTTATGGACAAGAAACAAAAATAAGAGATTATCGTAAATGGTTTGATACTAATCAATTACCCGATGTTTATAACGCTATAACTTATTGGCGTTTATCAGAAACTGCAAAAGAATTTTTTGATTTGATTAGAGAACTATTTGAAAATTGGGATCAGGTTATTGAAAATGTGAAAGGGTGGGATTGTTGGCAAGCTGATACAGATACTGCTTACGCGGTAGCTATTAAAATGCTAGGCCCAGAAAAGTTTTTACTTCCTTGCCAAGGGCCCCAATTTGCACACATGAAAGGTAAAATTAATTTCTGTGATAAGGCTGATTGGACTAAGGAACTTGTATGGGAACTTAATGAACAAGGTTTAAAAATTAATTCGATTCAACAAACAGTACCAACACATTATTATATTAAAAAACTTGCACCGATATTAGAGGAACATTATGACAAACTTTTGGCAAGCCGCAGACAAGCACAATAAAAAATTAAAAAAAATATCCACTAAGTCCTGGGTTCTAGACGATGACGAATATTATAGATTATATTATTATCCTGATGGAAGTGTTATGGGTTATGGTACAAGTGAACATGAGTTAGTTGGTCCTTACATAGTAATAAACAAACAAACATTTCACGAAAGCCGCTACGATTTACAGGTAGTAAATAAAAAATTAATAAACCCAAATAAAGGTCCAAAACAGATATGCAAATTAATTCCTAGTAATAAAGGAACAGAAACACTTAAAGACGACATTACTATAATAGGTAAAGGGCAACATTGGGAATTAAAATTCTATGATGAATCTTGATATAGCAGACCTAGATGTTCTATTTTTGACATATGACGAACCAGAAAAAGAAGAGTTCTGGATTAAGTTACGCAATATGATTCCATGGGTTAAACGAGTTGATGGTGTTAAAGGATCCGACGCGGCACACAAGGCTTGTGCAGAAGAAAGTAACACAGAACGCTTTATAGTAATTGATGGCGATAATATGCCAATGCCAGAGTTTTTTAATTTAACATTTAAATTTGAAAACAAAGAACAAGAACAAGCAGTTTATCGTTGGCGAGCTAGAAATAATATTAATGGACTGATGTATGGTAATGGTGGATTAAGTTCTTGGACTAAAAAGTTTGTAATGAATATGCGTACACACGAGTCCAGTGATGGCGATAAAAAAACTCAAGTAGAATTTTGTTTTGATCCTTTGTATTGGGCCATGCATGATTGTTATTCAACAACATATCCTAACCAATCACAATTTCAAGCATGGCGAGCAGGTTTTAGAGAAGGTGTTAAAATGTGTTTAGTTCAAGGAAAGAAACCTAGCATAAACGAATTTAAAGACCTAGTACATAAACAAAACATGAATAATTTAACTATTTGGCACAACATAGGGAGAGATGTTGAAAATGGTATATGGGCAATGGTTGGTGCAAGAGAAGGAACACACTTAACTATGCTATCAACTGATTGGGATTATACCCAAGTAAGATCATTTGATTGGCTAGAAAATTATTGGAATAAAAAAAGTGGACAAGAAAAAGTAAACCCAGAAGAAACTTATATTGAACTTGCTAGAGGATTAAGACGTTTTAGAGGATTAAGACGTTTAGATTTACCTTATCTTAATTATAATGCTGAACATAGTGCATTTTTTAAACATCATTATCTTTCTAACTGGACTAATCGAGGATTAATGGTAAGAGAAATTGACTAAACAAAATAAAGGCGATGAAGTAGGAAAAGACTTTAAAAGTAAATTTCTTAACGATGCCGAACAAATTAAAGAAAAACTAGACTCTGTTAGTCCAAGTATGTGCTTGGCCAAATGGAAACAAGTTAGTTTACACTTATCAACTGGATGGAATAATAGTTGTTATCACCCACCATTACACCGTATCTCTGTTGATGATATTGCTAAGAACCCTGCGGCATTACATAATACTACACACAAAAAACAACAACGAAAATTAATGCTTGAAGGAAAACGTCCAAGCGAATGTAGTTATTGTTGGACAATAGAAGATGCAGGTAATTTAAGTGATAGACATTATAGATCTGGTGAACCATGGGCGGCAACAGACTTTGATAAAATTGTTAGTCAACCCTGGGATCAAGATATTATACCAAGCTATGTTGAAGTAAATTTTAATCATAATTGTAATTTAAAATGTAGTTACTGTTCTCCACAGTACTCTACAGAATGGGAACGTGAATCAAAAAAGTATGGAGCATGGCCAACATCGACTCCACACAACGATCCCGAATACTTTACTAGAGACCGTAGGCCAATACCATTTCGAGAGCATAATCCATACCTAGAGGCGTTCTGGAAGTGGTGGCCTACGCTCTACCCTGAACTTAAACATTTTCGTATGACAGGTGGCGAGCCATTAATGGATAACAATACTTATCGTGTGTTTGATTACGTATTAGACAATCCAAAGTCTGATTTACACTTAAATGTTACATCAAACTTTAGTGTAGCTGAAAAACTATGGCAAAAATATTTACAATATGTTAAACGTATATGTGAGGGCGAAAATGTTGAACACTTTATGCAATATGTAAGTATTGATAGTTTTGGTGACCAAGCAGAATATATACGCAACGGATTAGATTTTGATTTATTATGGGATAGAGTAAATCAATTTTTAGTTGAAGTTCCAGAGCGTTCAAGTATTACTTTTATTATAACAATGACAAATTTAAATGTTATTGGTGTGCCACATTTACTAGCGGCAATACATGGGCTTAGACAAATTTATAGTAACACATATCAACGAGTATGGTTTGATACACCGTTACTACGTACACCTGAATGGATGCGTATGGATTTACTACCAGAAAGTTATAGTGATCAATTAGAACACTTATGGGCTTGGATGTTTCGTTGGCGAGAAACAGAAGAGTCAAGGTTTAAAGGTTTTAAAGATTATGAAATGCAAAGATTAACACGCGACATAGATTGGATGCGTGAAGATAACTTAACCACAGAACGTAAGAATGAATTAAAAGCAGACTTCTATAGATTTTTTACTGAACACGATAAACGCAGAGGAACAGACTTTTTAAAAACATTTCCTAAAATGCGTGAATGGTGGTTAGAGTGTGAGCAACATGCCAAAAATTAAATTACATAGTATTGGGTGGTATCAAGATTTAGAATACTTAGATTTACTGCACACAGAGCTTGATATTATAGAGCATGATACGTTATCAGATGCATTACGTACAGAAACTGGACATTTAATAATTCAAATACTAAGTATTCTTAAGTTTAATCAGTCTGAGCTTGAAGGCCTGCTATCTTTCTTAGGGAGCGATAATGACCGCAACATCTATGCAATCCAGGTCGGGGAGGGAGAAAACATATTAGAATTCATACGAGATAACGGACTACCTGCTGAAATATATATTATGCTAATGCAGTACGCAGAGAAAGGTAGACTTAGATTTATCACCAGTGGCGAATTGCCAGGCGAATACAAAAACGCTAACCTAGATAGTTTTAGTGGGATCACAGTGGATCGATACAACACATTAATGAGTATACAAACAGTAAATTACGTTAATGATGCAAAACCGTATCAGTTTTTATATTTAAATAAGAACATGACTAAGCATCGGATCTCATTGCTTGCATTATTAAAAGAATCAGGTATGTTAGATAAATCGTTGTGGTCTGCTTTGGGTGTCTACGACACGTTGTCAGACGACGATAAGCAATTCTTGCCTAACAGGTATGCTGATTTTTTTAATGAAGGCGCTAATCCGTCTGAATTTCTCAACAAAGGCTCTCAGCATGATCACCGATGGCCAGACGGACGCATACTGCCAGAGTTATACAACGATACATATTTTTCAGTTATAACAGAGACTCGTTTTTACGGACACACTACTTTTTTTACAGAAAAAATATATAAGATCTTGCTAGCCGGACATCCATTTATTTTAGTATCAACTGCAGGTATATATGTGGCCCTGCATAAAAGAGGATATAAGACTTTTAGTGATTATATAGACGAATCATTTGATTTAGAGACAAATCACGATATTCGATTGCAGAAAATAGCAATAGAAATTGCCAAACTAGCATCTAAAGATTTAGCAAAGTTTGCAAGGGATACGGCTAGTATTTGTCAGCACAATCGCGTACATTTCTTAGAAGAAAATAGCACCCTCATTGACAGGCAACGTTCCGCGTTACTTAACCTATTTGAAATAAACACTAATGCCAAAACTAACTAACGAAACAGATCTAAAATATAGACGCAGAGTTATAGACATTAAGTCTGAATCATTCTGTGCGGCAAAATGGTATAACGCTACTATATGGTTAGGTAGTGGACAAACTACATCATGTCATCACCCTTTACCACATCAGGTATCTGTAGAAGAAGTAAAAGCTAATCCTAAGGCTTTACATAATACACCACAAAAGAAATTAGAACGTAGCATGATGCAAGAAGGTGCAAGACCAAAGGGCTGTGAATATTGTTGGAAGATTGAGGATATGGATAAAGATGCTATTAGTGATCGTGTTTATAAAACACTCATCTACAAAGACAAGGATATTGATATTGCTTTTAATACTCCACGTAATGAAGATATTAATCTTAAAACATTAGAAATAGCATTTGATAGAACTTGTAATTTTGCTTGTAGCTATTGTAATCCTGCATTTAGTACTACCTGGGTTAAAGATATTAAACAAAAAGGTGCATACAAAAACTTAACTAGTGATGGTAGAAATCACTTTACACACCCACATAAGAGTAGTCAACTATACGACTTCAATGAAGAAAATCCTTATGTCACTGCTTTCTTTAAATGGTGGGATAGTGATTTACATGAAACATTAGATGAGTTACGTATAACTGGTGGTGAGCCATTAATGAGTGGACATACCTGGAAATTATTAGACTGGTTTAAGAAAAACAAAAAACAAAGTACTACAAGACTTGCTATTAACAGTAACTTAGGATTTGATAAGGAACGTATTGATAAATTACTATCTGCAACTAATGATGTTAAAATAGATTTATATACTAGCAACGAAAGCATGAACGAACATGCAGAATATATACGTGACGGCTTACAATGGGATCAATGGTATAACAATGTAATGTACTTAATTAAAAGTAAAAAGTTACGTGGCTTACATGTTATGTGTACTATTAATGCCTTGTGCTTATCATCTTTACCTACATTTTTAGAAATGTTAGTAGGAATAAAAATGAGCTATGGTGCTGATGCAATTAATTTTACATTGAATATATTACGTTTTCCTAGTTTTCAATCAGCATTAGTGTTGCCTAAAAAAATAAAATTAAAATATAAAACACAATTAGAAGAGTTTTTATTAATGTATGGCGATCAACCTGAATTGCATCAGATGGAAGTAAACCAAGTTAAGCGTCTAATAGATTATTTAGACATAGTTAAAACACCACATAGCGAAGCATTTGAAATGCCTAAGTTATTAAATGACTTCAAAGAATTTTATAAACAATATGATGAACGTAGAAATAAAGATTTTGTTAAAACGTTTCCAGAATTAAAGGAATGGTATGGCAGATTATAATTACAATTCTTCAGATCCAGTAAAGATTAATACAGACCAATTATCAGATCACGAAAAAGAATTACTTACTGAATCTAAAACATTTTGCATGTATCCTTGGATACACTTACATACCTATCCTACAGGAGAAGCATATCCTTGTTGTCATGCAGAAATGAAACCAAGCCTAGGTAGCTGTAAAAAGAATACATTAAAAGAAATTTGGAATTCTAAAAACATGAAACAACTTAGAATAGATATGTTAAATGAAACTCCTAATAGTATGTGTACTAGATGCTATGAGCAAGAAGATTCTGGATTCTTCAGTGGCAGACGTAGTGCTAATAAGCACCATGGACATCATATACAACGCATACACAAAACTAAAGAAGATGGTACTGTTGATGATTTTAAAATGACTTATTGGGATTTACGTTTTAGTAATTTATGTAATTTACGTTGTAGGAGCTGTGGTCATATCTTTTCAAGCTCCTGGTATAAGGATCAAGTAAAACTTGCAGGTCCAACATGGAAAGCAATGAATCAACCTTTAAATTATGCTGGTAGGTTTGAAACTGATATGATTGAACAACTTATGGAACATATCGATTATGTTGAACAAATATATTTTGCTGGCGGTGAACCACTAATGATGGACGAGCATTATGTTATTTTAGAAGAACTAGAACGTAGGAAAAAATTTAATGTTAAATTAATTTATAATACTAACTTTACACAAATTAAACTTAAAGACAGAATGGTGTTTGATTACTGGCGTAAATTTGATACTGTGGCTGTAGGAGCAAGTTTAGATGCTATGGGAACTCGTGCTGAATACATAAGAAAAAATACTGTATGGAGTGAAATAGAAGAGAACAGACGTAAAATGCAAGAAATATGTCCACGTGTTGACTTTTATATTAGTCCAACATTAAGTATTATGAATGCTTTACATATACCCGATTTCCATAAAAATTGGGTTGAACGTGGATTTATTAACGCACAAGACTTAAACGTAAACATATTACAAGACCCTATGTTTTATAGAATTGATATCGCACCTACACCATATAAAGAAAAA
>Ga0209501_10000813_pt1 | contig 36770 bp, 29 predicted proteins | sample ArcticOcean_MG_C_4_FD_187434 | JGI IMG/M metagenome (GOLD analysis project Ga0209501, IMG submission 187434) | Marine microbial communities from western Arctic Ocean - ArcticOcean_MG_CB4_134 (SPAdes) (version 2) | ecosystem: Environmental > Aquatic > Marine > Oceanic | place: Arctic Ocean...
TTTTCAACCTGTGGAAACTCGACGGTCTTGCTCCGGAGGGTACCGAGCGGTTGTCGGGAAAAGTCGTCAAGTTACACATCCCCAGTAAGGACGAATGGGATGCGGTCGTTCTACTTCTCAAACCCACCGACCAGTCTTAGTGAAGTGCAGGCAGCCGCCAGCACTATCGTCAATTCCCTCTTGGTAAGCACCAATATCTGCGAGCCGGATTGCGATATTTCTTCTGAAATCGATGCTGCCATCGACGCAAAGGTCAATCCGTAGGCACAAGCAGACGTCGATTTACAAGAAAGCGCGGGATCGAAAGATTCCGCGCTTTTTTACGTCAATCCCACTGCGAAGTCACGAAAGGACAATGCTTCGCTGAAGCGGCAGACCCAAGGCCAGCTGCAGTGCCAGGACGGACGCCGCAGCACCACTGGTCATTATGAATGACGGCGCGTTCGGCACCATCCGCGCACAACAGAAATTCAAGGGAATGCCCGACTACGGCCTGGACAAAGTTGCCGACGTCCAGGTCGATCTGTCCGTCATTGTCGATCTCATTGTGTGTACTGCTGTAGATCACTGACATCCTCGACGGCAACAGCGGCACCGGTTGCGCGCGCCTTCTTGAATGCCTCGATGACGGCAATGGTCTCGAGCACTTCGCCCATTGATGACGGCGTTTCACGGCTGCTGACCATGTCCCTGATCGTCTTGATAATCTCGCAAGTACCGTGGGCGTAGGCGTGATCCCCAAGAACCGTGGTGTGAATCTGGGACACGGTCCCGATCACCGTGACCGTCATCCCGGTGAACGGGCGGTCGCCGACATCACAGTTGATCATGACGCCATGCCTGGGGCGGTCGGGGCGGTCGCCGTAATCGAGATACACCGCACAATGACGCTCGGCTTCAAGAACCTCTACCGTCTTGATGCCGGGGCCGAAGAGCAGCTGCGTGATGCTGACCGTGTGTACGAGACCGGCCGGCGCCGTGCCGTAACCGTGCAAGGTCGCAAAATTCGTCACTCCAATCTCCGGCAGGCGATTACGAAATCGCACGAAGGCCGGTTCAACACGACAGATCGACTGCGAATAGACCGGGGCATTATGCTTGCGGCTCAACTCCAGGATAGCGGCCGCACTGGCAATGGAATCGGCGAAGGGTTTGTCGACAAACGTCGGTACGCCTTTCTCTAGACCCGGCGTGGCCAGCTCGAGATGATCGCTGCCGTCGTAATTGCAGTCTGCGACGAAAACCAGATCGACATCATCGCTCACCTCTGCAAACGTCTCGCACACCTGCGGCTTGCCGAGAAAGACTGTCGCCGCCAGTTCCGCAGCTTCCCGGTGCTCGTCCCAGACCCTGGTGATCTCGAAACCCTCGACGGAGGGTACCGTCATTTTCAGGACGTTGTGATAATTGCTGTAGAAGAATTGGTGCAGCCCGCCACTCATCCACGAATATTGTCCCTTTTTGACCGGGAACCTGGGGCGCTGAAAAAGCAGGGGATCGTGGTCGGCCATCAACGGCCCGAACCATAGCCCGTGGGTGTCACACCGAATCAGACCAACGCGAATCAATGCCATCAGTTACCTCACTATGTCCAATGTAGCCCATCATAAGCCGAGATTGGCAAGCGCTCAATATCGTAAACCAACGCGAACCGAAGCAGATCACGATAGCAATAAATCGACTAAGCCATGCCCAGCACAAAATCATCGATAAGGGAATAATCGTTGAATTCCGCGAAAGTTCAAGCAACAGGAACACAATGATGAACGGCAACATCCACAGGCAATGAAGATGTTATATTTTTCGGGCAGGGCAACATACACGAGGAACTGAGTAAGAAGCATAAGCCATCACGTGTGTTGGGAAATGAAAAATAAGGACAACCCGGACTGGCACGCCTATGAGAGGATCACTGTCAAACGAACACGACGGTTTTTCCAATCGCTTTTTGCATTGCTAAAATACCGGAACAGTGGCACATTCACCGTTGCCAAACCTGGATGTATGACCTTGTAGTCGAGCCCCCACCATGCCAAGCACTCATTCACCTGAATACGAACGCATCCGGAAGAAAATCACCAAAGCCCAGTGCGTCATTCTCGACGGCGGTGTGAGTACCGAGATCGAGCGCGCGGGCGTGGTGGACTGGCGCGTCAGCGATCAACTGCAGTGGGGTTCCTGGGCATTGACGCACGCGCCGCAGGTGACAGTCGACGTGCATCGCAACTATGTCGATGCCGGGTGCGACTTGATCTCCACCAATACCTGGGCGGTCCTGAGCCCGCCGGACTCGGATCCGCGATCGCCGTCGTCTGCAGTTGACCAGGCTCACTGGATGGACTCTGCACGGCTCGGTATCCGGCTCGCACGCCAGGCCGTCCGTGAAGGCGGCCGCGAGGGGAGCGTCGCCGTCGCCTTCAGTATCAATGGCGACGATCCGCACGTGCAGCGCAAAGACACACTGGAGCTTCTTAACCGCGTATTCGAGGAAGACCCTCCGGACCTGATCCTGCTCGAGACGTTGTCATTGATCCGCGACGACATCACCTATGGCGCCATCGAAATGGTACAGGCCAGCGGCATCCCGGTGTGGCTCAGTTTCCGCCGCTGCCGCCACGGTGTATGTGGCGTGTTCGGTCAACATTGGGGCGGTCCCGAGGGTGACATGTTCGGCCGGGCAGCACGTCGCTTCGAAAGCATGGACGTCGGCGCGTTGCTGATCAATTGTCTGCCGATCGATCACATACCAGGAATGATCCCATGGCTGCGCGACTTCACCGACATGCCCCTCGGCGTCTACCCGAACCTCGGTCACTACCTCGACCCCGGCTGGAAGTTTGACGACCAGGTCGGCCCCGATGACTACGCCGCGTTGGCCATGGGATGGCGCAATGATGGTGCACAAATCATCGGCGGCTGCTGCGGCGTCACCGCCGCACACATCGAAGCCGCGGCAAAGGCGTTGCACGGCAGCAAGCCCGGCAGCTCAAAGAACCGGCTGCAGGATCAAATGGCGACTTCCCCCGGCAAACGCCCGGGCGATAATGCCCCGGAACAATGGCTCGACGACAAGGCGCGATCGTTATATCCGCTGCCCTTTCCGGCGATCGTCTGTGACCCGGGCGTCTTCAAGCCCACACAAGGCACCTTCCTCATGTGGAAGCACCTGTTCCATTCCGACGTCGGCCGCGACAAGAGTTGTCTTGATGTCGGCTGCGGCGCCGGTGCGTTGAGCGTGCAGTTGGCCCTCAACGGTGCTACAGCGGTCAGGGCGATTGATATCCAGGCCGCCGCTACCGCCAATACCATGACGAACGCTTTCCGGAACGGCGTCGCCGACACGGTCACCGCCGACGTCATCGACCTGTACACGTTCATTCCGGAAGACACCTACGACATCGTCGTCGCCAGCCTCTACCAGATGCCGGTCAACCCCCTTGACAAAGGCGTCAGCCACCGCTCGGTCGATTACTGGGGACGCAACATTCTGGACCACCTGTTCAAGCTGCTGCCGGATCTGCTCAATGAGGGCGGCACCGCCTATGTCATGCAGATTTCCATTCTCGGCCAGCTCAAGTCAGCCGAACTCCTCGCCGAGACCGGGTTGTCAGCTGAGGTGGTCGATTATAATTTCTTCGAATTCAGCAGGCCGTTTATCGAGCAGCTCGAACAGATCCGTTGCGTCGAGAGCCAGTCCGATGCGTACCACTTCACCTTTGCGGATTCCGATGTGATGGTGATGTACCTTCTTAAGATCACACGCAGTGAATCGGCTAAATAATTTCGTCCAGCGAAGTGGGTCTATGAGCTTGTAACAAACGAGCCCCCACTGCAATCAATGTGGTTGAGCAAGTGCTGATGACACCAGGGTCACCGCCCAATGTAAACCGTTTCTATATCGACCTTCGGCTGGACGGACGTACAATAGTGGTTGCAGTCACCGCTGATTACCCATAACGCGTAACAATAAAAAAGGAACAGGAAATTATGAAACCCACACGTCTGATTTCGATTGCATTGATCATTAACCTTCTGCTTCTCGGGAACATCACCTTTGGCAGCGACAAAAAAGACACGGCCCCGGCGCTGGTCGAGGGGTATGGCTCGACCAAATGGGGCCAGTCCATCGAGGAAGTCACCAAGATCCTCGGCGAGGGCGCCGAGGTAAGCGATAAATCCTGCCGGATCAGCAACGAGGGACTGGCGGTCGAAAGCTACTACGAGTTTTTAGGCGGGCAGCTCCACCTGGTGCGCGTCACCTACGAATTGCCGGGCAAACCCGAAACCGGCCAGGATACCGAGGCACTGCAACAGATCGATACATTGATCGGGAAAAAATACCGCAGAGACATGGACGTCCGGGGAGCGCTCGAGAAGGCCGGTATCTTTATCTTCGTCGTATCCAACAACCGCGGTCAGGTCCTTGTGACTTACCGGAACCAGACCGTGTTTCGAGATGCCCAGAGGGCGAAGCAGGAAGCGGAGCGCCTGGAGCGCGAAGCGGCCATCTCGGACGAAGATAAGGCGGGTCGTTCAGCCGCCCTTGACGCAATCGAGGATGAATTGTAACGCCGCCAACCAGATCAGGTTACCAACGTCGTCGCTAATCGGCGATCGGTTACAGCGTACGTCGCTCACGCTCTTTCCGGCGGCAGCATAATGTAGGACGAATCGCAGCAACCACTGCTGAATTCGGGGGTCTACCTGCGGTAATCGGTTCTCAGGGTACGGCTCTCCACCAGCGGAATCCGCGCGTTGAGGACCTTCAGGCCTTTCGCGTATTCCGGCGTTTCGTCCAACTTCTCGGCGAGCACCGACGTCGTCGACATCCATTTCCCGATGGTGACACAAACTTGCTTCAGGTTGATTGCGGCAGATACCACCTACAAGCTCACGGTCAAGGGATATACGGTGATCGACATTGAGCCAAAGGGCGAGATATGCCAGTTGTACAGCAGCAATGCCTGCCAGGGCGACACAGCGCCGATGAAGAACGTGAGGCAGGTTCTCTCGAACTGGCGGATGATCTGGTCGCTGGCGTCATCCCATAGGTGCCCCCTCATATACCCGCTTCCTATGTGATGCCAAGGAAAACAATCTGTTTTTTATTACCCTGAGGTGGGGCCCCGAATTCGCGGAGCGGTTCACCATCGAAGATTCACCGCGGCTATGGGACTGTTTCAAGGCGGACGATGACGGCATCCAAGCCGACACTCCGCAGTACTCCACGTGTTTTCAAGGCGAGGAATCCCGCTATTACTTCGAAGAGATACCCCCGACCGTCTCCGCAAAAAATCACACGGCAGAATTAGTTCCGGATGCTCACCGCACTCAACCTCCAGTTCTTTTGGGATTGATTTCCACCGGTCCGTGACCTACAATGGCCTGCAGAGCAAAACAATGGAGCCATCGGCAATGTACCCGATCATCAACGTGAATTACGCGCATCGTCTCTTGAGCGCCGGTTTCTTTGTAGCGCTGGTCCTGGCACTGTGTCCGAACCCGACCCGGGCCGAGTTCGAGGACAAGACCAATGAATGGTGCGGCAAGGACAGCATAGGCGGCGGTGGCGCATCCTTTGGTGACTTCAATGACGACGGGTATGTCGATCTTTCCACGCACGGCGGCGGCTGGACTAATGACGGCGGCAAGAAATTCAAGACCGGCGGCCCCGGCGGTGCCGTCATCTGGGGCGACATCAACAACGACGGACACCTCGACTATGCCGTGGTGCAGGGACCCGGCGGACATTTCCTGGGCGATGGCGAGGGCGGTTTCAAGGCTGGCACCCCGCCACCCGGTCCGTTCGGGGGTGAATGCATGGCGGCCAGCTGGGGAGATATCAATAACGACGGGCTGATCGACATATACTACGGCGGCGGCTCAGGCCATACGGACTCGATGTGGCGGCAGGGGCCAGGGGTCGAGATCGTGGCCTGTTACGCATACGAAGATGGGACTTTCCGGCAGCACGGCGAAACCACGTCAATCTACTGGACCGAAAAAATAATCGACAAAGGTGTTCGTTCCACATTCCAGGAAATCCGCCGCGAGGACGGCTTTATTTACATACACGACCGTACGCGTAACATGACCATCCGCATGACGCTCGGAGGCGGCCCTTCATGGTGGTCAATCGATACCGAAAAGAGCTGGAACGACCTTTATGAATTAAAAGTTCTGCCTGAAAGTTCCGTGACAACTGAAGCCCCTGAAGACAAGTGGTCCCGGGCATTTTCAGGGGCTGGGGCATACTGCCGCAGCGTCGTCGCTTGTGACTTTGACGAAGATAATGACGCAGATTTCTACATCTCCAACTACTGGCTTACTCCGAACTGGCTGATCGTCAGCGACGGCCAATGGAAATTGTCCAACTACGCCGGCGAACTTAACGCAACGGGTGGCCGCGGCCATTCGATTGGCGCCTGCTGGGGCGACGTCGATAACGACGGGCACATTGACCTGTTCGCCGGCAACTTCGCACACCCGTGGGATAACCAGCCCCATTCAAAGTTTCTGCGTAACCTCGGACCGGACAAGGGCTACAAGTTCGAGGACAAGGGCGAATGCGGTGTCCATTACCAGGAGTCGTACGCCAGTCCCACACTCGGTGATTACGACAATGACGGTGACCTCGACATCTACTTTACCACTGTCTACGGCACGGCATCGTACAACATCCGAAACTATCCAGTGCTATACCGCAACGACGGCGACTGGCATTTTACCAACGTGACCGACGCGGCCGGCCTCGCCAAACTGGCGCCGACATATCAGGCAGCCTGGGGCGACGTCAACAACGACGGATTCCTTGATCTCGTTACTGCCGGCAAGCTGTTTATCAACAAGGGCAACGACAATCACTGGCTGAAGATTCGCCTGCAGGGCGATGGCAGGAAAGTCAACAGCTCCGCGATCGGCGCCAGGGTCCGCATCAAGCTTGCCGCGACAGGCTCAGGATCTGCATCCAGGACACTGACCCGCCAAGTCGAAGGCGGCGGCGTCGGCCAGGGCAATCAAAACGATCTTACACTCCACTTCGGCCTCGGCAGCCATGCGAGTGAGGTGCAGTACACCGTTACCTGGACGAACGGCGAAAAGCAGACCGGGATCACCCCCGTCGACCGCATGATCCGGGTCGAGATGACCGGAACTGAATAATTCGCGAATTCTTGTGACGATGTTCCGAGGTGGATGCCCGGCCCGGAGACGAACCTCGTCCAGTGTACCTCTATGCGCGTGCCCGGGATGGTCGTCATAACATCACTTGCAACTGTGTTCAGTTGATCGAAAATTCTCTTCCTGTTCGCGATATGCAAAAATTCCGACAACCGGATACAACACAACACTTATTTGGAAAACATGACAAAGTCCATTGCAACTGTCTCAGAACTTCGCGCCGGCCCCGTGCGGTTGACTTTCAGGGACGGCGAGCTTCGCTATCTCAAAGTTGGCGACAGAGAAATCGTCCGCAGAATTTATTTCTGTATTCGCCAGGCTGACTGGGAACCGCCGATGCCGCGGTTCGAGCTCATCGAGCTCACCAGGCAAGACGACAGCTTCGAAATCAACATGCGAGCGACCTACGGCTACGACAGCGCCTGCTTCCGCAGCGAGATACATATTGCCGGCAGTTCCGACGGCACCATCACCTTCACCGTGGACGGAGAAGTGCTTGCTGATTTCGAGTCACAGCGCACCGGTATCTGTGTCCTCTACGGGAGCGATTCACTGGCAGGACGGCAAACGTTTTCGATCGTCAACGAGGATGACAGCACCAGTGAATCGGAGTTTCCCGAGCTGGTCTCACCGGGACTTGTTGCCGAATATCACAGCAGCCTGAGCTACGAGACAGCGGACGGAATCAGCGTCAGCTGCCGACTTGTCGACGGGCTCTTCCAGATGGAGGATCAGCGTAATTTCGGTGACAGTTCGTACAAGGCGTTCACCCATAATCCATACACCTCGAAAGAGCTGACAAAGGGGCAACGCGGAAGACAGTCCGTAGTACTCGAAGTCAATACGGCAGCGCCCCCGCAAGTCAGTGCCGGTGAGCCGGTGCGGATTGCCGTCGGGGCGCCGGATGAAGCCGCCGTGGTGCCGCGAATTTACCCCGCGAGCGAGTCCACACCGGACGCCGTGTTTGCCGCGCCGAACCGAAACCGGGACTCGCATCGGGAGGCAGAGACGGTGACCTTCGGCTTCCAACCCGCCGGGCACCTTTGGGATGACGACACGCTCATGGAAAACGTCACCGCGCTGGAGCCCGAGGTAAAAACGCTGCGCTCGTTCGCGCCTGCGGCGCGGTGCCGCGTCGATGCCATCACACTGGAACCGGCCCACCCGCGTCCGGCTGCAGATGCGCGCAACAGCGGACCTTTCGCCGGCGCCTGGTGTGCCCGTATCGTCAAGTATCTGGCCCTGGCGGGCGCCGATGAAGCGGTGTTCTGCGTTGACGGCGCCTTCGCCCAACGGGTGCTGGAGCTGGCCGCAGAAACGGTCGGCAGGCCGATCGCGCCAACCTCGGTCGACCCCCACGGCCCGATAGACGCCTTCGCCGTCGAACAGCCGGACGGACTCCGCATTTGGCTGATCAACAAAACCACACAGAACCAACGCGTCACCATCGAGCTTTCTGACACCCCTGCCGCAGCGGTGTGCCGAATCGCCCAGTTGGTACTGCCCGCAGGTGTCAGATCGGCAACGTCCGGCCCGGCAGCGATCAGTGAATCCTTGCCGGTACGCGACGGCGAGCTCGCACTCGCACTGCTACCCTACGAAGTCTGCATCTTGAGCCCCTGACCAACAACAAGAAAATGTCCGGGAAACTGCGGCGGAATATACAATCAAAAATATGCAGCAGGACGACATTGGAAGCTATTGGATATTCCTTATCACGCCTTAATGCTGCTTGACGGCCCCGACGAATCGCTGCAGTTGGTCGAGCGGGTCGTGGCGCTAAAAAGCGGCGGCCCTACACAGAAATAGCGGTCACATCATTAATCATTCGTGTTTGTTCCTCAGCATTACTTTGCTGGCCCTGCCCGAATCGATTTCCGCAAAGGCCTTGTCATAATCGGGCATTGCGAACTCGTGCGATACGAATCAAACAATTAACTCAAGGGAAACGCACCATCGAGCTGCATCTTGGGCATTTCGTAGTCGAGCCAGGACGGCCCGCCGCCGTAGATCCCCATTCGACCGTAACCCGGATCCGGGTTCACGACCGCACCTGAGCGGCGCAAAACCCCGAGCCCAGCACGCAGGTTAAAAACCCGACCACAATCACCGTCCGCAATTTCAGGCCCATACTATCCTCCATTTAATTCCTCCAGATCACAGACCTTGCCGGCCAGCAGCGCGGCGCGGAAATCCTCGAGTGGAAACTCGGGAACTGCCATAGCGATAGTCGAGTACAGCGAGGTGTGGGCACCGGTGCCCGCACGCATCGTCATCGGCCCGTGGAAGTATCGATACGGATACTCGACCAAACCGCGAGCGCGACACAATGGATAGCCCATGACGTCACACTCCACAACTGTCTCCGCCGGGAACTCGACATCGACGAGGTGGGGCCGTTCCATGATGCCGCGCATGCCGTCCCAGAACTGGGCAATGTATCGGCCGTAGTTCGGTCCTGCATTGGCGGTCTGGTAGATGAACAGGCGCACGTGCTCCGCCAGCGGCAGGTCCTGATCGATCGCTGTAGCGCCGAGAAACATCGGGCTCCAGTCCGGGTTCATCCAGTCGAAGCGGCGTTTGATCGGCTGCGCCAGCCCAAGCGCGCGGCCGATAAAAATCGGGAAGGTGGCGCCGCAGCCGATCCAGTTCTCGCCGAAGCAGATAAACTCGACATCATCGGGATCGAACGTATACCCCTGCCCGTGCAGCTGCTCCGTCATGTCGAGGGCCCATGCCTTCGAGCGGCCCCAGGCGCTGAACTCGTTCTGCGGCACCTCGCAGCCCCGGTTCTTGCGGCCCAGGCGGCGGTCTTCCTCCAGCCCTTCGACGAACTCAGGGCCCCGGGTCTCGCAGCACTGGTCGAGGTTGTTCTCCAGCCGGCAGACGACACAGCGCGGGCCGAAATGCTCGCGGGCCAGGTCGACCAGGTCCGGCAGGGATTCGATGATAAAGATACCTTCGTCCGGTGCGGCGTTCCGGATGCGCTCGAAGTGGAGCTCGCGCAGGTGTGCGTCCCGGCGCAGGCACGTCTCGATGCGGCCGGGCCAGTCCTCGCCCATACCCAACTTTTCGTGCCGCTCGATGTCGTCCATCTCGAGCAACCCGTCTCCATGCTTCGACCAGGCCAGCGCATGCGTGCAGAGGTAGATTCGTCGTAGTTTCTCCATAGCGTACATTGCCAGTACGATATCACCCGTGCAACCCCCATTTCATGTTGTGTCTTGCAGTCTGACCCGCATTGCGATACTTCGGATCCTCGGGACAAACCGCGAAACAATACAGAAAAGGGGTATCGGATGAAGCACGGATTCTGGCTATTTGCAGACCAACTGCAGGAGTGCGGGACCGACGCGCGAACCCTGGAGCGTCGGGCTTGAAGGCCACGTCTGCCACAAGCGGCCCGGTCGCGTCGACGGAGCTTTGATATTCGATTGTCTCGACTACCACGCCGGTACAGGGCCGTCCGGCGTGATCCGCAGCCGCTGCGTGATAGCGAAGCCCGGACGGGTTTCGTCCATGGTATCGGGGTAAGCGACCAGGACGACGTCCGGTTCGACCTCGAGCGCACTGCCGTTGAAGCACGTGGTGTAGTCGATCATTGTGCCTTCGTCCCAGTTCAGGCCGCCGTCGGTGCTGATGTTCATGCCGATGCCGTGACAACGTCGGATCAGGGCGAGATATCCGGACTCTGTTGCCACCATCGTCGGACCGCCGGCGCCGGAGAACGGGGCGTAGCACGCCTGCCGCCAAGTCCCGCCGTCGTCGACAGAATCGGTCTGCCACATGAACGGGGATCGGTACGGCCTGGCTACGGCGACGATTTTGCCGCTCGGCAACTGTGCCATCGCGGTCTCTGAAAAACCGCCGCACGGGCTGTCAGGCTTGTCGCCCAGTTTTAATCTGGCGTTGTCCATGGGGACCGGCTCCGCCCAGCTGCTGCCCTCATCGTCCGAGATCGTGGCGTACGGCTGGGCGATCTCGCTGCCCCAGGTGCCCGCGCCGAAGTCGGGGATCGCAGCTTTCGCCGCTTCATTGATCGTTGGATAGCCGTGCAACAGCACGGCAAGCCAGCGCCCGTCCCGCAACTTAATCAGGTTGAACAACTCGGTCCACGTCCCTTCTTTCAGGAAGTCGCCGCCCCACCCGGCAGGGAGCTCGCAACGGGTCTCACTGCCCCAGCTAACGCCGCGGTCCGCGGATTCGCAGTAAACGAAGCTGCGCCGTGCCGAGTCGAAGGTGACGACGCGGATAGCCCCGGCTGCCGTGGCGATGCGCGGGCCGCCCGGCATCGACGAGTAGGCTAACGGTCCGGCAAAGCGCGACCAGCTGCGCCCGCCGTCGCCGGAGCTGTACAGGTAGTTAGACGCGTTGTCGTCGTTGAAGAAGTGACAGCTCACGCCGTCACGGCCGATGGTCATCTGCGTGATGATCTCGTCACCGAGGCGTATTAACTGACCGGGGCCATGAAAGTCGCCGATAGTTGTGTCGGATTCGATGTACCGGCGCGGCGGCGGGGTAAGCTCGCCGCCCGGCCAGTCTGCGTTGTCGACTTCGCTGCCGTTTATGTGGACACCGCGCACGGCGTACCGCGAGAAACCTGCGATCCCGGCGTATCCTGCGCCATACGTGTCGTCGGTAACGCACGGCCCCTGAACGCCATCGACCCACATACGGATCTCGCTGCCGCGGCGCTCAGCGCGGATTGAGTGCCACTGGTCTTCGTGGGTGCATACGTTGGGCATGAGTTGCATTGTCAAGTTGCGGATAAAGCCGCTGCCGTCGGCGATGCCGATCCCTGCCCAGAAGCCCCGGGCGCGCCAGAGCTGGCCCCAGCGCGGCACGTAGCAATAGTAGTAGTGGCCGGGGTCGCGGGCGCCGATCACGGCGCCGATGTTTACGCCGTCGGTGAGCTGCTGGAACTCGAGCTCGACGCTCGTGTCCGCCAGGCACACGTCGGTGCGTATCGCCTGGTTGGGCTGCCAGTACGGCAGCGGCGGCATGAACGCGGTGCCGTTGCTATCGACAACCCAGTGCGGTGCCAGGAGCGTGGCGGATAACGCCGCTTCCTGCTCGGTGGCGAATCCGGCATGCACCTTCCAGCCCCAGAGGCTGGCCACCACCATCGCGGCCAGCACGTGGCGGCCCGGGCCGGGACGCAGCCGGACGCAGCTGTCGGTGCGGGAGAAAGGAAACGGCAGGTTGCCAGTAGCCAGCGTGTCCATGACCGGCTCGCCGTCGAGCCACCACTGCATCCAGTAGGCGGCGCCGGCGCCGAGGATCACCTCGACGTCTTCGGCAAGCTCGAATTCGGCCATAATATACGCCTGCCTGCCATCCTCATAGCCGTCGAAGACCTCGGCAAAGTTGATCGTATCGTCGATCAACGCGACGTCCTGTCCTTCGATAGTTGTGTCATCCACGGTCAGCGACGACGGTATCGAATCCAGCGCTGCGATGTCGGCAGTGACGCGTGGCGTGGCAACGGTGCCGTGGAAGCTCCAGAGTGAGGTTTCCGTAGTGGATGCGTCGAACGGGCCGAACGCCCGCCACGTTGTGGGGAACGCTGTCGCCGGTGGGGTGTCCGGGGCATCGAGCGCCGTGCTGAGTTCAGCCGGTGCGCCTGCGAAGTCCCAGGTCTGACCGTTGCGTGTCGAAAGTTGCATGGTGTGTTTCTCCGGTGGGGGGGCACTATAGAAGACAAGTTACAATCCGTCATCTTCAATTTCCACTTCACGGCCAGATGTCGGTCTCTTCCTCGGGGTCACGACGCAGGTCGAAGATGTGCTCCAGGTTTTTGTCGTCACCGAAGTGGAAGGCGTACTCGCCGTTCCTCAGGGTGGAGCGATAGTGCGGCAGCGGTTCGTCGGTATCGTGGAAGGCGTGACCATGATGCACGAGGCGCAGGTCGGCTTCCGTCCCTTCGATCAGGCCGCGCAGGGACATGCCCTCGACGTTGTAGGGCATCGGCAGCCGGCAGTAGTCGAGGATCGTCGGCAGCACATCGGTCTGACGTGTCAGTTCGCTTACAACGGTCCCCGGCGCGATGTGGCCGGGCGCCTGCATCAACAGCGGCACGTGCAGATTGGTCAGGAATTGTGTGCCGTGCCCGCGTGTCACGCCGTGGCTGTTTAGATCCTCGCCGTGGTCCGCGGTAATCACGACCAGGGTGTCGTCCAGCCCGATGCGCTCGTCCCAGCGGCGCAGCAGCTCACCGATCCATACATCCGTGAATTCCACCTCCCCGACGTAGGTTTTCGGGAAAGGATCGGGGCACGTGTCCGGCTCATGGGGATCGATGAAACTGACCCACCAGAGCTGCGGCGTTGTCGGGTCAACGTCGTCCAGCCACGCCTGTGCCCGTCTGACGGTGGCATCGGCAAGCGTCTCTTCGCATTTGAAGGCACCTTCGCAGTAGGCACGTTCGAACCCGAACACGGCCTGGTCGTTGAAGTGGCGCCAGCTGGTCACCGCCACCGTTGCATAGCCTGCGTCGGCACCGATCCTGGCCAGGGTCTTGCGGCGGCACGGCTGCGTCATCCAGTTCCAGGTGATGCCGTGGACGGCCGGCGTACACCCGGTCATGAGGCTGCAGTGGGACGACAGCGTCGCGGCGATGCTGGTCAGGTGAAAATCGAACCGCACGCCCGCGGCGGCGACGGAGTCCAGGTTGGGCGTTTCTATGTCGTGCTTGCCGTAGCAGGCGACGTAGTCGGCGCGCAGCGTGTCAACGGTGACGAGGAGGATATGCTTCGTCATGGAGCACCTCTGTATCTGACGTGGAGTTCCAGCTTCTCGATCACCAGGGATTCGCCCCCTTCGGGAGAGCACGGAGTAACAAGAACGCCAACCAGGTTGTCGCCCACGGCAAACAATACGGGATTGATGTCGCGAAACACCAGCCAGCCGTCTTCGATGCCAGGCGCTTCCAGACGTGAGTTGTTGATCCTGACTTCAAGACGCTTCTCGATGTCGCCGGCCGGCGGGTGGTTATAAAGAAAGTTGCGATGCATGAAGACACGGATCACACCCCGCTCGATGCGTCCGTCCACCGGCGGCGGTGGTGTATCGGGATCGATCTCGACAGGCGCGGCGTCATCCGTTTCCTCGATTCGCCAGGGTCCGCCCGACCTCTCGCCGGGGATTCGGTGTACATACTCGCCGTCGTCGTCGTGCAGGAGCAGGCGCAGGGTCAATCCCTCGATCCGATTCGCGGCGCCGGAAAGATCGTCGCCAACAAAGAGCTTGAGCATTGTGTCGGCCCTGCCGTGGCGATCCAGCGCCATCGGCAGCGGCGCCAGCATGTTGGTGTACCCGTACATGTGCCGTGGCGTGTACCAGTCCTCAGGATTGGGAACGACCGGATCGCCGTGGCCGCCGCCCCGGCGGCACACGACGAACACCTTATCCTTGTCCTGCAGCGCCGCAGCATCGCCCATTTCCTGGTACGCCTGGCACTGAACTTCATACTGCTGCTGCGGGTGTATCGTGTCCGGGCTACACGAGAAGTTGAAAGTCTGGACGCCGTCCGCCCCCTGCCGATACCAGTTCGAGCAGGCGCCGCGAAAGATTTCGATCGGCGGGTAGCTGTAGCCGTCAGCGGCATGGTGATCGTCGATGACCGGGTACAGTTTGATGTGGGTGCCGGCGGTGATCCGGCGGAAGGCGTACACGTCCGCCTCGAGCGAGCGGTTACCGAGCGCGAAAATATCGACGAGCTGTTCCTGTGCCCAGGTCTCGATATCGATCCCGTCGAAGTGACAGCCCTCGATATCGTAACCGATGCGCACCGCCAGCAGATACGGTCGGCCACGCCGGTGGGCGATTTCCTGGAGCATTGCCCGGACCTCGCGCATGAAACCAGTCAGGATTTCATGGTTCTCCCATTGATGGCCGGCAGGAAAATATATAGGGGTCCTCTGAAGATCGAGCTCGATGCCGTCGAAGTCGTACTTCTCCGCCGCCTCACGCAGCACCTGCAGCTTGTATTCGCGCACCCCTTCGAACTCGAAATTCAGCAAGGTGACTTGGTCCAGGGCGGGGTGGTCCTTCCACGGCTTGATCGTCCATTCCGGATGCTCCGTCTTGATCGGCACTTTTGCCTGCGGGCCCAGGTCGCTGTCGCTGGCGTTGAAGCGATAGGAGAAAAACGCTTCGAGGCCGCGCCGGTTCGTGGCTTCCAGGTAGAGCTGCGCCACGTCGATGCCCTCCGCGATCCAGCGGCGGTACTTGTCGCGGTCGTAGAGGGGCAGCAGCTCGCTCGGATACGGCGCGGCCTGGCCTTGTCCCCAGCTCCACCAGAAGCTGTCGATATGGCTGCCCGGTTCGTCGGCTAACGTGAAAACGTCGTCGACCGAAGCAACTGGATCCTCGACAAACATGTCGACATAGTGTGACGCGTCACAGTTGACGACGACTCGGCGACGGCGGTTGACCGCGGCAATGTGCTCGGGGGAAAGTGTGGCCGTACCAGGGTATCCTTTCATGGAAAGATCAATGTGCCTGTGTTTGTGAGGACTGCAAATGGCGAATCCAGCGAAACGAAATGCCTGGCTTCGGCTGGAATAACCCGGGCCTTGACCTCAATCTCCGGCCTGAAATACAGACACGGCTACGCCGGCAGCACCAGGTGGACAGAAACCCAGGATGTGACTATATACTCAACGCCTGTCATATGGGTTTGACCTCAACACTCTCGAGTAATGGAGTACAGATCAAACCCACGCAGAAAATCGCAACCGGTTCGGCCGGCTTAAAGGGAACAAGCTCCAGCTCGCCGCCGCCAGGGTAATAAAGACCAGTCACTACCAGAAAATCCAGGACGGAGCGTTGAAGAAGCGCCGGTCAAACTGCCGGTTCTGCGTTCCAGCAGCAGGTCAGCGGCGTGCGGGCGCTGATAGAAGGGCTTGAAACTGTCCCCGGATCCGATCTGTATTACTCACGTCCGGCCTGGGTGATGGGGCCGTCAAAGTGATCGACATGGAGCTGGACCAGTGGTACCTGGCAATCATGCACGCACTGATGGACGGCGGCCAGGCAGGTGGCCGGGAAACTTTTCGCGTCTTTCTCGAGACCGCCAGACGAAACTCACAGACAGAAGGCCGTCCGACCGGCAACCAGGCCGATACAGGCCAGAACATCCCCGGACGTCACCTTGACCGACAACGAGCTTGAGGCGTGGTATCTGGCGATCATGCATGCCTTGATGAACAAGGGGACGACGGCCGGCCAGGAAACCTTTCGAGCCCACCAAACTGAAGTGGCGGCGGGAAGCCCAGCTGCAAACGATGCGCCAGGCAGCAAACATCGAGATTCTTGTGGACCCGAATTAGTCCAATGGACAATGTTTGTAAGGCGGGACACCCTGGTTAAACTCCCTCGTAAGGAGCATCGACAGAGATCACTGCTTGTGCTGTTTCTTCCACGTTAAGCAAGGCCGCAGGATATAGAAAGCGCAAGTGAAGCAGTGAACTTCAAGAAAAACGATTCGAACTTTCTGTCTTAGCAAAGCGCTATTCCCCAGCGGGTTCGTTTCCGGCAACATAAAACGCAAGGAAAACAGTATGCTAAGAACAATCTTCATGTTACTGGGAGTAGGTGCATTGTCTGCAGTTTACGCTCAAACCCAACCGCAACCGCCGCACGACGTGCACGTACTCAGCGCCTACTACATGCCGGACCCGGCACCGCCGCCCGATTCGAACGCCGTCGAGGGCGAGTTGAAGCCTCGCAATTTCGGGAAGATCTGGGAACCGATGCAGCGGCTGTACAAGGAGCATGCCGATTTCGGAGGTGCCCGCGTCGTGCTGCGCAACAACACCGACGCTGTCGCGCAGATCAGTGGTGTCGACCTCAACGGCAAGCCGATCGAAGACGCGTACGTCGATTTCCTTGACGGCGAGTGGGACGATCGCGGCGTCGTCTGGTACCGGACACATCCGAAGGTGCTCATGCCCGGTGACTGCGCCGAAGTATACATGCGCTTCCGCCGGCGCCCGGCCGGAGAAAGCGCAACAGTGACAGTGCGCCTCGAGGACGGTAAGTCGGTGGAGACGGTCATCCCCTTTAAAGACCCCGGCCTGCAGATCGAGTACGTCATGGCAGACCAAGCACTGAATAAGCTCTATATCTATGTTCAGCGCCGCAACGACGCGCAAATCGGCGAACTCACCGGTATCTCCCTCGACGGTGTGCCGCTCGAGAACGCAGCGATCTACGGCAGCGATTTCGATGACGACTTGGCACTGGCGGTCGCCGAACTGCCCGGGTCCCTGCAGATCGGCGACTTTCACGTCGCCGGCGCGACGACGGGCACGGGCCAGTCGACCGCGGCGCAGTTCCGCGTCCTGCCGTGGGTCTTCATGCGTACGAGCTTCCGGTGGGCACCACAGTCGCCGGAAGAGGTCCAGGAGATGCACATGAACACCGTTTTCCACGCTCATCATTTTACAGCGGAAAAAGCCAGAGAATACGGCTGCTACACGGGAGGTGGCGCTTCGGGTGCCGAATCTCACAAGCGGCAGCTGTACGAATACGCCTACGACGAGCCCGACGCCAAGGACCAGGTGCAAGAGTTCTTCGAGAAATTCGGCAAGTGGAAGGATGAGCCGCCGCGCTACACCGGCCGCGCCTGGGCCGTCGGGCTGGGGCGCAACGCCCGTATGATGGTCGAGACGGGCAGATTCCTGAAAATGCAGCGGATGAATCCGAACGGGGCGAGCTACCTCATCACCAACGGCACGACGCGCCCGCTGAACTGGAGCGTCTACGGACAGCTCAGCGATATCGCCTGCACCGATCCGTACCCCGTCAACATCTACGGAGGCGACCACACGACAGTCCGTGAACAGCACACGATGATGTGGAAAAGCAGCCGTCCCAAGGTGATGCATGCCTGTATGGAGGCGTACAACGAAGGGAGCATATCTCCGCGTCCGAACACCGGCCCGGAGTACCGGCAAAACACCATCCAGGCGCTGGGCTGCGGCGCCAAAGGCATCATCAGCTGGGTGGCGCTTGCAAGCTGGAAAGGATGGCGGGCCGACGAGGTGCTCAAGCAGGCGGTCGCCGACGTCAACGCCATCGCCGAGCTGCTCGAGGACGACCTGCTGCTCGGCGTGCCGATCGACATCGTCTCCAACGACGCCGGCCTGACGCAGGCCGGGTCGTTCTGGTACCTGGAGCCGGGCGAGTATCAGCTCGACAAGCCGTGGATGAAGGACAAGGTATGGACCGGGGCGCTGCTGTGCGGTCCGGACGCGATCGTCATCACCGCGGCGAACCATATCCCCGCGAGCCGGGAAACGCCGGAGAATATCCCGGTCAGCAAAGACGTCACCGTCACCGTGCGCCTGCCCGACTTCCTGGCGTCCGTCGCCGCCTTCGAGGCCACCCCCGGCGGCGAAGTTCCGGTCCCCTGCAGCGTCGACGACGGCAAGGCTGTGTTCAAGATCGACGCGATCGAAACCGGGCGTGTGTTCGTGCTGCGCCGCAAGTAAATGCGGCGAAAGATGCGTGCGGAGCAACGCCACGTTCCGCGGTCGGCCTCAAAATCAGGTTACGCCACACAATTCATGCATCACCGCGGAGCGCGCCGCCCGCATGTCGCCGGCGGTGCGTTATCTTTACGGCTTCTCCGCCTACGGCCTGGTCCGCGGCTGAGGACGAATGCGACGAACCTGGAGGGATCGGTCCTACAATGACTCCCAAAACCCAACCCGACGTCGTCATCTTCGAAGGCAACTATCCGGCGTGGCCGTGGGTGCTGAGGACTCGTTCCGGCGACCTCGTGTGCATGTTCCGTGAGGATAGTCGCAAAACCTGCGAGGGCTCCGCGCACGGCTTCACCCCGATGGGCCGCCAGCTGATCACTCGCAGCACCGACAATGGCCACACGTGGTCGCCGCCGACGATGCTGCGCGACGTGCCGGACGTCGACGACTGCGGCAGCGGTGTCATCGAGCTGCCGGACGGCACGCTGCTGGCCGCTTGCTATTCGCGGTTGATGCGCAGCGGCGGGCCCTCACAGACGTGGGTAACCCGATCGACGGACGGCGGGCAGACCTGGACGCCCGCGATCATCCTGACCGACAAGGATACGCGCTTGCGCGCCGCGCCGGTCCTGATGTCGAACGGTGATATCCTGGTGCCGATCTACCGATCGATGTTCAGCGACAAAGGGCACGTGGGCATGACATCGATCTCCAGCGACGGCGGCAAAACCTGGGACGTCGGGTACGTACCGAACGCGCCCGGGGACGAACTGAACGAGTGGGGTGCCATGGAGGTGGAACCCGGCCGGATCATCGGCCTGCACCGCGACGAGGCGGAGGCTACCCGCGGCTCATACTGGATAACTGAATCGCACGACTTCGGCCGCTCCTGGACGGAACCGGTCAAAAGCAACGTGCGCTGCGGCTTCGCTGCCGCGTCGCCGCACCTTGGCCGGCACGGGAACAGAGTCGTGCTGACATATGCGGAGGACCGCATGGTGTCCGTGGCGATGGTTACGACCGATGACCCTGACTACCTGCAGTGGGATGTGGAGAATCGCGTGCGATGCTTCCAGTACCGTGCCGACGGCAAGCGAATCGCCGACGCGTCCTATCCGTGTTCCGTCGCCACCGGCCGGCACGAGCGCCTGGTCGTGGATTACGAAATCGAGAGCCTGATCACGCCCGATCCTGAGACGACCGTTATCGACTATGACCTGAAGGCAGAGCGCAAGCAGATCACCGGGCATTTCGTCGAGACGCCGACCGCCTGGGGCCCGGCGATGTGAGGGTCGAAGGAATCGATGAAGTCGAGGGCTTCGGCGTGATAAGCCAGCCGTCATCCCGGAACATCTGCGGATATTATTGCGATCGCATTTGGCTCGATCGACAGCGTCCTGCCAAAGGCGGTCTTCTCGACAGCCATCGGTTCGAGGTTCAGGAAAATGATCCCGTCGTCGGTGACGGTGGAAAAGCAATCGTCCCAGTGGTCGTCATACGCCGGCGCGTCGCGGAATGAAGGATCCAATGCCGAGAGATTGTATACGGCGTCGCGGATGACTTCATAGTACACCCGGTGATCATCCCAATCCCCCGCGACAACGATGGCCGCACCTTCACCGTGTGGACATTGCCAGACGACGGCGTCGCCGTCCCCCGATGCCGCCAGGATTTCGCAATCCTCACGCAATCCCGTATATCCGCGGTGAACAATGCAGTGCTCTGTCGCAGCCAGATGCTGCAGGAATACATCGTGACGCACGTCGATCTGCGACGGACCGGCTTTAACGATGCCGGACTCCGGCGCCAGTCCCACAAGCGCGTCATACGGAGCGCAATCGCCCTCGACCGTTCGCATCGAGCCCGCGCCATTGAGGAGAACGACACCGCCGGCTTCAACCCATGCCGTAATGCCAGCGATGGTTTCAGCTTCAGAAACGTCGGCGCCGAAGATGATCAGGACACGATAGCCGGCCAGGGCACCATCGGCAATGAGACGCTCATCGACCACATCGAAGTCAAGGACACGACGAATATCCGCCGCCCCCTGCCAAAAGGATGCGGGCATCAACTGATCAGGACAGAGCCGGTGTGAGGTGGCGGGAAAAAAGATAGCCGTATCGACTTGTGCAATTCGCACGGTCAGCAATTCTGCGTACTGCTCAAACACGTCCGCGTTCTCGACGATGTTGCGGCTCCAGTCGTAAAAAGCAACAGCGCCGCACGAGAGGACTTCGAACAGTTTCGTGACCGTAGCGGTACGTCCCATCTTTGGCGGCCAGGGCGGCTCGAGCCACAGGTCATTGCCGTAGAATTTACAGGCTGAGGCGATGCGTTTGAGAATTGGATAGTTGCGTTGGAATTTCTCGGCGGTCGAGTATTGACTGCATGATTGTGTCGAGCCGGAAGCCGTCGACCGGATGGCAACGTTGAATGGCTTCATCGCCTTGGGCAGACCGGTATTGTCCTGACCAAACACCAGCGACTCGGTGCCTCCACCCAGGGGCAGCATCAACAGAAGATTCGGGAAACGACGGCGGTAGAGCTCGGCGACCATCACCGAGAACCTGGTCATGCTGTCGTAGTACCATTCAATAAAATCCAGCCAGGGCCGGGGATTGTCGGGGTCCGGCGTTCGCGGAAATTCTAACTGCGCCGCGTTGTCGTATCGACTTTGCCAGACAGCGTTGAGTGCGGTGAGCGATCCGTATTTCCGAATGGCAGTGCGGCGGAAGTCATCGCGGGCACATGGATCATTGCACCAGAAATCCGGATGCCAATGCGCGTTCTTCAAACCACGTCCGTACTCGAGACAGGCGATGCCGACCTCACCGCCAAGCGGATACATGGCCTCGCCCCAGTCTCCATGGATACCCAGGTAAATGCCGGCGACGCCGTCCGGTTCACCGTAATGTTCCGCCATTGCATTGATGCATCGTTCGAACCAGGCCTTCGCGTGCGGGCTCCATGGAGAGATGCAGGGAATGGCCTCATCGTGTTCGAGGCAGCGACAGGGAATGAATTCGTCCGAATCCCCATACCAGTCCGGCGGCCAATGCCAGTGCGGAAAGAAAATGGATTGGAAGCCACCGTTCCGTATCGCATCGAACAGCCGGTCGTACGCCGCCCAGTCCCAGACGCCCGGCATAGTCTCGTTGGTCGTATGGTGCTCGGAGTCCACCTGCAACATGGTGACTCCAAGCCTGCTGAGGATTGAATACCAATCGGACGGCAATTCCGTCTGGCGTTCGCCTTCCTGATAAAAGTGCCCCTTGATCCCGGACCCCGTGGTTGGCATCCACGGGTCGTTCATATGTGCGGCAAGAAGGACGGGAGAAGGCATAAAAAGAGATCCGGAGTTCGAGAATCAGCGTCGTCTGGTGCAGGGGGGGATTGAGTTCACCAACACCAATTTGACAACGTAGAACCAATACCCCAAAAATTCCATTACGGGCTTCACGCATTGCCTGCACAGGTCCTCTACAGCAATCGTGAAAGTAATTACAGTGTTGTCATCCGTGCCGCGCCAGCCGCGGGTCGAGTAAATGATCAGAAACCGATTGCGAGTGAGTTGCGCCGCATTGGCATGGCCGGGATAGAAGCCGTCCGCACGAGTTTCGCCCGGAAGCGTGCATTCGTGCAGCAGTTGTTCCCTGCTGTCAGATTTCAGCTGTCCATTGGACAACTGAAATCTGACAGGCACGCTGTGCGGGGGCAGCCGATGCTTACGACAAACGGGTACGGAAAAAACCGTTGCAAACCAGCCCGCCTATGTCACGTTACCAATATGAAGGTGACAGGTAAAGTGGCACTGATCACAGGCGCGTCCCGTGGCATTGGTCGAGGCACCGCCATATGTCTGGCGGAGCACGGCGCGGATATCGTCATCAACTATCCCAAATGTGACGATGAGGCACAGCAAACCGCGGATGCTGTTTCGGCACTGGGACGCAAGGCCCCCATCGTTCAGGCCGATGTCAGCGACCGTGACGCGGTCGAGGCAACGTTCGACACAGCGTCGAGCATTTCGGGCATATCGATATCGTCGTTGCCAATGCCGCGTACACGGGGCGCGGGCCGATTGTGGACCTCGACTGGCAAGAGGTCAGCCGAACGATCGATGTGTCGCAATCCGGGGTCTTCCACACCTGCCAATTCGCTGCCCGCCAGATGGTGGCCCAGGTGCAATCCGGTGAGACCCCGAGCGGCAAGATCATCATCATGAGTTCCATACACGAGCAACTGCCGGTCAAGGGCAGCGTGCCATACAACATGGCGAAGGCAGCAGTCAACCACTTGGGCCGAACACTGGCGGCCAGAGCTCGCAGAGCACCACATCAATGTCAATATCATCAATTCCAGCTGGATTGAAACCGGAATTCTCAAGAGCTATTATGATTCGGCTAACTTAGCTGGAGTGGCAAAAAGGATTCCGCGGAAACGGGCCGGCACTATGACGGATGTTGGCAAGATTATCACATGTTCATGCAGCGACGATGCCGATTACATAACCGGGGCTACGATACCTATCGACGGCGGCTGGGTGCAGCCGTTGAAAGATCAATGAGCGCGTCATGAAAAAAGAAGGACTGCCATTCCCCGCATCGCTCAAGACGTACCCGACCCACGCCGAGTTGGCGGCCTTAGACCGTGATCTGCAGTTTTCCCCTTGCACCAACACGGAACCAGCGGTACTCAAGCGCGCCCAGGTCGAGCAGTTCAACGAGCACGGCTATCTCCATGGCCTGCCCATCTTCGACAATAACCAGGCAGATGAACTGCGGCAATATTGCGATGAAATTTTAGCCGCTGAAACGGCGCGGGGCGGTAGCAGCTATTCCCTCGTCTCGGCCCATCTTAAACATGGCCGTGTCTATGACCTGCAGCGTCATCCCACGGTCGTTGCAATCATCAGGGACCTGTTAGGGCCGGACGTCATCGCCTGGGGTGCACATTTCTTTTGCAAGCTCGCTGGCGACGGCAAGACCGTTGCCTGGCATCAGGATGCCAGCTACTGGCCTTTGACACCCTCAAAAACGGTCACGGTCTGGCTCGCGGTCGATGATGTCGATGTCGAAAATGGCTGCATGCAATTCATGGCAGGCTCACATCGATTCGGGCATCTCGACTTTTACGAGAGCGACGAGTCGGAACAGAACGTGCTGGACCAGACCGTCGGTGATCCGGAGCAGTATGGCACGCCCGTCAACATCGAACTCCGAGCCGGAGAGATTTCGATTCATACAGATATGCTTCTTCACTCCTCCGCCGTGAACCGATCCGAACGCCGGCGCTGCGGACTGACAATGCGCTACTGCACGCCCGACGTATCCGGCAACTTCGGTTGGACCGAGGAAGGTGGCGTGGTGAGCGGTGAAGATCGTTTCGGACACTGGGATGACCCACCGCGCCCCGACGTCGAATGAAAATCACAAGCATGACAGAAATTCCCGTCGTCGTGCCGGTTCAGATAGCGACCGTCAACGATTCCAAGTTTTTCACGAACCACTCTACCACGGTCCGACCGGCGGCATTCCCGCCCGATGCACGATAGATTGGGACGGGACAATAAGACTGCCGCGAAAAGCCGGCACGACGGCAACGCCATTATCGAAACCGACCTGCGGCCCCTCGATTACATTCTCGGAGACGACCTCAACATTATGAAGAAAAAAGACATTTCCACGGTGCAAACCGGATCGGCCGCGTACAGCCCGCCAAACCAATACCGCTACGGTAACGCTGCCGAAGTCACCATCGCCTAACCCCGGCTTTCGGTCGTATGCCCGGAGCCGTCATTACCTTGAAAAAAAAACGCTGACGAGATTGCGGATATCCGCAATCATGTCATCCTCACTACGAAGAAAAAACTGGACCCATTCTGGAATCAAAACGGAGCTGCAACATGACATCAACAAACATCGTGCTGACCGGCAAACAGCAGGTGGAACTGCGCAGCGAGGATGTGCCGGCGCTTTCACCTGGTGGATTGTTGGCTCGCACACAGGTAAGCCTGATCAGCACCGGCACTGAATCAATCTGTTATCGCGGCGAAATGGACGACGGCTCCCACTGGCATAATTGGGTGCAGCATCCGTTCTACCTCGGTTATAGCAACGTGGCGAAAGTTGAAACAATTGGGGACGGTGTCACAGGCTTCGAAATCGGCGACCGCATCTTCAGCGGATCGCCACATCACCAGTTGCTCATGGTGAATGCTGACCAGGCCGACAGGATTCCGGACGACATCAGCGACGAGGCTGCCGCCTGGTCGAAGCTGGCAACAATCGCACAGACAGGTGTCCGGCGCGCCGAACTGGCCATGGGAGCGAATGTCGTTATCATCGGCGCCGGCCCGCTGGGACAACTGCTGACACAATACGTCCGGGTGATGGGCGCGCGACAAATCCTCGTCGTCGACACAATCGAAAGCCGTCTGGCAATGGCTCAGGCGCATGGTGCCACAGACGTTTTCTGCGGCAGTGCAGCGGATGCAGCAACGTTCGTGGGCGACCACACGAATGGCGAACTGGCCGATGTCGTGTTCGAGGCGACCGGGCACTATGCGGTTCTTCCCATGGCCCTGCCGCTCGTCCGCAAATTCGGCACGCTGATGCTGATCGGAGATTCCCCCACGCCGAGCAAGCAGGTTCTGACCCCCGACATCATTACCCGACAGATCAGCATTCGCGGCACACACAACGAAAGCCTCGAACCGGGTATCGCAAGCTGGAACCGGGTTCGGCAGATCGAGCTTTTTTATACCTATCTGCAGCGTGACCAGATGCGGGTCACGGACCTTATTACCTCGCGACACACGCCCGAGGAAGCACCGGCGGTGTACGCGAAACTCATGAACGACAGGGCCGATACTCTCGGCGTCGTCTTCGATTGGCGGAGGATGTAGTATTATGGAGACCAGACAATCGGTGTGTCTCTCGATTTTGCCGGACATGGAACCGGATGAACTGTTCCGTGAGATCGCCGCCATCGGCTATCATGCCGTGGAGATATGGGAACGCGACGACAACTTCCCGGACCTCTGCGAAACAGCATCACGACACGGCCTGCAGATGGTCAGCATGATCGGGCACGCGTCACTGTACGGCGGTCTCAACAAACGGGAAAACCACGATCGGATCGAGGCGGAACTGCGGGCCTCGATCGATTGCGCCGTTACCTACGGGTTACGCGGGCTCATTTGTTTCAGCGGTGCACGCGTTGAGGGAATGAGCGACGACGAGGCAGTTGCAAACACAGCAGCCGGCCTGGCTCGTGTCGCACCGTACGCCGAGGAAAAGGATGTCAATCTCAACCTGGAACTCCTGAATTCCATCGTCGACCACCCCGGCTACCAATGCGACCATACCGCATGGGGTCTGGAGGCCATTGCCCATGTCGACAGTCCGCGTGTAAAACTTCTGTACGACATCTATCACATGCAGATCATGGAGGGCAACATCATCCATAATCTCACTACGAACATAGACGTGATCGGCCATATCCATACGGCGGGCAATCCCGGACGCAATGATCTTGACGACAACCAGGAACTCAATTACCGCGGCATCTGCCGCGCCGTCAGTGCAGCGGGATACCACGGTTTTATCGGTCACGAATTCCAGCCGAAAAATGACGTGATCGCGGCACTGCGACAAGCGTTCGAAATATGCCATGCATAACACCGCATAGACACACGAAGTTCGGCATCGCCGCTTTCGTGCTTTGGCTACTGCCCATCTTTGTCCTGGCGACACCACGATTGTTGAATCCGTGTCGATGCCTCCGGATTCCCACCCGAAGAGCCACGACACCTTTGTCCCGATTCCTGCCCCCAAGACGGCGCGGGCCAACTCCGAGTGGTTCGCCTGTGAGCCGAGCGAAAGATGGGGTACCTGGACCTTTAGACGGCAAGGCCGAGTTTCAGCTCAATACAATCAAGGAAAACGGCGGGACCTTCAAATTCTCAGGATAAGGCAGCAGCAGCCCAAGCTCGATCAAGACAGTCGATAAAACTGTCAAAGATTCTCCTGCCGTTTTACTATGGTGTTGCCGATTACATGGTAGGATAGTCGGATCATCGCAACCATCTCGTCAATAACCAACGCCCCGCATCTCTATGACCGGAACCGTTTTTGCTCTTGTGCTGCTGTCGTCGGTGCTCCACGCATCGTGGAACTTCGCAGCACGCAAGGTCGAGGGCAACCTCGTGGTCATGTGGCTGGTGCCTGCTGTCGTGGGCATAGTGCTCGCCCCGTTCGCACTGTGGCTGGCGTATCAGTCGCCGACCCCCGTCATCACTTCATCGACCGGAAACGCCTACATCGTTGCCAGTGCCGTTGTACACGCACTGTATTACCTGTTCCTCGCGCACACCTATCAATACGGTGAAATTTCCGTCGTCTACCCCGTTGCCCGCGGTTCGGGAATAGCGGCAACCGCACTGCTTGGCTGGATGTTGCTGGGTGAAACAATTTCCTCCCTTGGCGCCGCCGGTGTCGCGGCAGTCTCGGCCGGCATCCTCTCGATGAGTGTGCCGGCATTGCGACAGCACCGTAACCGGCGCGGCATCATGTTGGCGTTGTGTGTCGGCGCAACGATAGTGACCTACTCGATCGTCGACAAGAAAGGGGTCGAGTTCGTCAAGCCCGTTGTCTATTTGTGTATCGTGGAATTGCTCACCGCCGCCCTGATGTTTCCGTACGTCTATCGCAAATGCAGGACGGAGCTCGTCGCGACGGCGAAACGTTATTGGCGGTACGGCCTCGGCATTGGCATCTTCGCGGCAATATCGTACCTGTTGATTCTATACGCGTTCACCATGGGCCCGGTCGGTTACATCGTCGCTTGCCGGGAAATATCTGTCGCCTTCGGAGCCTTTCTCGGTATCGTGATCCTGAAGGAACGCCTCACCGTTGCAAAAAGCATCGCGATCGTCCTCATCGTCATCGGGCTGGTGCTGGTGAAAATCGCTTGAATAGCGTATTCTTGGATACCCGAACTCGTATCGGAACACCATGAAGCTCCCATTTATGAACGTTGACCTGGAAGTCGGCAGCAAATGCCTGACGACCGAACTACGCGATAGCAGCGGCATCCTGGGCGATCACGATGCCTCGGCTCGCATCGTTTGACAAGGTCACACAGGCCTACGGCCAGGCAAACGTTGACCGGCATCTGATCGAGGGCCACTTCAGCAACGACCCGATAGAACTCGTCGACAAGTTTGGCGGCCGCTGGGCGACAGGGTCATATTCTGTATAACGCTCATGCATGCATCCCTGATCAACACATCCAACAAAGTGCGTATCAGGCGTCAATCTTCCATCAGTCGACCGCCACCGGTATCCGACACCAGCAACCATAGAAAAAACGGGCCGCCCAGCAACGCCGTGATGACGCCGACCGGGATCTCGGCGTAACTCCCGGTCACCGCCCGTGCGAAACCGTCGCAAAGCACCAGGAACGCCGCACCGAACGCCAGTGTCACCGGCATCAACCGCAGGTGATCGTGACCGACCAGCAGCCGGCAGATGTGCGGCGCCATCATCCCGATAAACCCGATCGGCCCGCACACCGCGACGATGCCGCCCACCATCAATGAGGTGGCGAAAAACAACAGGCGCCTGGCTTTCACGCAGTCGACACCGCGGCTGGCAGCAACGTCGTCGCCGACCGTCAGAAGATTGAGCTCGTGCAAAAGGTACGCAACCAGTGCAACGCCGCTGACCACGAACGGCAGCACGCTGAAAACCGCCTGATACCCGACCAGACCGAAGCCGCCCATCAACCAGCGCACGATGCGGTAGGACCCGGAAAAATCGCTCAGGTACTGAGTAAACAGAATCAGGCTCGAAAAGAAAAAACTGACGGCCACACCGGCGAGCAGCGTCGAGGCCGCAGAGAACCCCGGACGCATGAGCGTAATGCCGTAGACCAGCAGGATCGCCAGGGCCGCGCCGGCAAAGGCCCACAGTGACACCCCGGCAATACCGGCAAGACTGAACTGCAGCCCGAGCACCACGTACAAGGCGGCACCGAGCGAGGCCCCGCTCGACACACCGAGCGTGAACGGCGTCGCCAGCACATTGCGGAACATCGCCTGAAACACCATGCCACTCAAGGCGAGACCGGCACCAGCCAACGCGCCCAGGCAGACACGCGGCACACGGATATCCCAGAAGATCTGCATCTCCAATTCCGTCAGGCCCCCGCCCAGGACATCAAGTGGATTGATCAGGCGATAGCCGATCAGCGGCGCAACAACGAGGGCCGCGGCCGACAAACAGACGATCAATAGCACCCGAATGGTGCGGCGGCGCTTCACGCGTGCCCCTCGGGAATCAGCAACCGCCGGCCGTTCTGCGGGTGGTCGACGAACCTCGCGTCGATGTCAAAGACCCGTCGCAGCACGTCCGCCTGCATGAACGCCTCGCTGGCGCCGGAAAACGCGACGGTGCCATGCTGTAGAGCAACGATCGAGCGGCTGTGCAGAGCAGCACTGTTGATGTCGTGCGTCACCATGACAATCGTCACGCCATCAGCGTTCAACTGGCCGAGGGTCCTGAAGACTTCCTGCTGATGTTTCGGATCGAGAAAGGATGCCGGCTCGTCGAGCAACAGGATTTCCGCGCCCTGCGCCAGTGCTGCGGCAATCAACACTTTCTGGCGCTCACCGCCGCTTAGGCTGTGCAGGTCGCGATCCTTCCAGGCACTCACGCCGATGCGGTCCATCACCGTCTGCACGACAGCCTCGTCGGCGGCACTGATCGTCGAGAACGGACTAAGGTGCGGGTAGCGCCCCAGCATCACGTATTCGTAAACAGTGAATGGCGGCACCCGATGGTCGGACTGCGGCAGGTAGCTCATGTGCCGGGCCAGCTCGCGCTGATGATACGCCGGGAGCTCTTTTCCAAGGACCGTTACGCGCCCGGAAGACGGAGTCAGGATGCGCATGAGACATTTCAGCAAAGTCGTCTTGCCGACGCCGTTGGGACCGACGATGCTGACGAAATCTCCGGCAGTAACCGACAGCGTGACCTCGAGCAGGACGTCTTGCCTGCCACGACGAAAACAGAGTTCGTGAACATCCAGCGCCGCTTCACTCATCGGTGCCCTCCCCTGCCCCGTGCAGCAACTCCGCCAGTTCTTCGACGACCTGTACAAAGCGCGGCCCGGGAATCAGCACATGTTCGCCGCCCAGCACATGGACACGATTGTTGCGAACGGCCGACAGCGACGGCAATGCCTTCCAGTCGGCACCATAGGTCTCGACGGCAGCGTCGTCGCCAGGCTCCGGGATGAGATCAATGATGACGTCGGGATCGATCCGCATGATGCCCTCCGCCGACAGCATCGGATAGTCGTCGAACTCCACGGCGTTGGCGCCGCCGGCCAGGCCGATGAGCTCGTCGTGAAACGAGCCCGCACCACAGACGTACACCTCGGCCAACCCGCGTTGACCGACGGTCCGGCCGATCGCAGCGAGCACGCGTGGGCGTCGTCCGGCAGCCGCGGACTTTTGACGAATCGTGCTCAGCCGGTTGACGGTCTGAGCGCGCAGCAGTTTTGCAGACTCCGCAACACCACAAAGCTGTCCGACGCTGCTGATGCAATCGAGCACGTCGGCAACGCTCTTGTTATTGACCATCTCGATGTTGAGCCCGAGTCGCAGCAGGTCGTCTTTGCCTTTGACGTACTCCGGCAAGGCCAGCACAAGGTCAGGCTTCAATTCGATGATGCGCTCATAGCCGGGACGCAGCAAAGCGCCGACGCGTGTCTTGTCACGGGCTTCCGGCGGGTAGTTGCAGAAATCCGTGACACCGACAATGCGGTCTCCGAGTCCGAGGGCGTACAGGGTTTCGGTGGTGCTGGGGGCCAGCGAGACGATGCGGGTAAAGGCGACGCCGTCGGCCGTGGCATCGGCAGACGGCGCCGGCTTCTTCATCTTGTCTCGCAGCAACCGGTACCCGACTGTCGAGAACAGAAACGCCCCGAGCATCACTGCCGTGACCAGCATCAGGCCCGTTCGTCGCCGATCGTTGTCGAAATCTTCCGTCATTCCTCAGATCCTTTCGCGGAATCATTCTGTCCGTGATGAAGCAATGCGCCAACTTCTGATTTCACCGAAGAAATCGGTTACGTGATAGGTCAGCAGAACTTCCTCCCGGTCCAGCATGAGACATGCTGACGGAGTCGCAACCCAGTTTCGGATCGTTCTCGATGTTGTTGTCATAGTTCCTCTATCAGGAAATCCGGGCACGAATTACGGTCGCAGAAAAGCGTACCGTCATGCCATTTTATGATCGTTGCGGGCAAATCGCTGGTTGGGGTTTCGGTCGACAGCACGCGGGACAGAATCGGCTTCTTCAATGCCAGCGGGACCATCGTGAAAACATGGGCCGCCGACAGCATCGCCGGCAGCGTGAATGTAATACCTTTTTCGGGTATATAGCCGAGGTCCTTAAAGTTGGGATCTTCGATCAACTGTTTCTTTGACTGCTCGACCAGCGGCACAACCTCGGCCCAGCGATTTGAACCGAAATCGATCTGCCCAGGTTCGCACAAGGCCAGGTGTCCGGATGTGCCGATGCCCTGGCACAGGATATCGACGGGAGCGGCCTCGCGGAGCAGTTGTTCGAATCGAAGCGCCTCTGCCTCCGGATCTGCAGCGTTGTAACGGACGAGTTCGGTACGTTTCGGCTGCACCTTGTCGTACAACTGCACCCTGGTCTGATAGCCACAGGTATACTGCTCCGGCATCCGCGGATCCCAGAAGTCATCCATATTGAAGCAGACTGTACGATCCCAGGCAATATCTGATTGCGCGGCCAGGGCAGCGAGGAATGTGATCTGACTTTCGCCTGCGGCCAGAATCATGACCAGTTCATCCTGCCTCGACAGGCGCTCCCGCATCGTCGCGGCGACCGCTGCCGCCGCCCGCGACCCGAGGTCTTGGTCATCATCACAAATCACGATCGTCGTTTTTCCGTACTCAGGCATTATCCACCTACAGCTGATTCCAAGTTGAAAACATGGCGTTAATCCGCCGGACCTGTCGCGCCAAGTGACAAGCTATCCCGGTTACGACGTCGTACGACACCATCTGCTGGACAATCACAGTCCCGTGTAGGATTATCGTATCATATGCACGGGCGATGAAACGATTCCTTTCTATTGGTACGACAACGCTGCATGGGACGGACTGGAAAGCGCCGTCCTACAAAGCCAAGAATCCAAACCGTAGGGTGCGGATTTCCAGTTCGCCCTCCATCGTATCGCTCACTGAAACTGCGGCAGAAACTCACTGTTGGCATCTAACAGTTCCTGCCCCATCTGCCGCACGTCCGATGGCTTGACGTGGGCGCACAACGGGTCGGCCAAGAGCGCCTCGATCGCCAATTCACGGTCACCGCGCAAACCGGCCTCCAGCGTCAGCAACTGCACTTCGCAATGCGGCCGTACCATTCGTTCAAGGATCGGCGGCAGCGACCCTATCGTGATCGGCGCGAAACCGAGGGCATCAATGCGACCGGGCGTTTCGACGACAGCACGGCGCGGCAGATTGTCGATCTGGCCGGTGTTCGGCAGATTCACAACGTCAGTGAACGGCTTGTTGGTCACAAATGCCTTGATGATATCGACCGCCGTTTCACGTGATCGCTTCGGCGGTTTGGATTTGCCGGCAGCCAGGTCTAATGCCCGCTGCCGCGCGACCGTGAACTTGTCGCGGCGTTGGCCAATCGATGTACGTTCCAGCTTGAACCGATTCGTCGACATCCCTTCCACCGACAACAGGTCCGGGACGAATTCACATGTATGCCGATCGCCGGCGTAGCCGAGGTATCCTGTCCGTCGATAGAGCTCGTCGCACAGGGCGTGGTGCGAATGAAAACCCATTTCATCGGAATCGCCGTGGGCCAGCGCCGTATCCAGCGATTGGTCTTGTAGGCACTCCTTGAGTAAGGGGTAGCCGGGCTCGCCGTTCACTGTGAAGTCAGTCACCCAGAAAAAATGATTGACGCCGCCAAAGCGCAAGGCAAGATCGGATTCCTCGACGTTGAACAGGTTCTGCAGCAGTCGATAGGTGGCAAACACGCCATGGCACAATCCGACGGATCGCAGGCTGCTGCACTCGTGTAAGACTCCGGTAAGCGCCCCCATCGGATTGGTGTAATTCAGGACGACCGCAGTCGGTGCGTGTTTTTCGATGGCCTGGGCGAGCTGTACAAAGACCGGGATATTGCGCAGCGCCCGGGACCAGCCGCCGGGGCCGCAGGTGTCGCCAACGGTATGGAGGACACCAAACTTCTCCGGCACCTCGAGATCGTGTGCCATCGCATCAAGCCCGCCGGTGGAGATCGTGATCAAGACGAAGTCCGCACCTTTGAACGCTCGCGCCTGGCTGGTCGTCGCGGTGAAGGTAAACGCCCGCTTCAATGTCTTGGCCATTCTCGCGGCGGCTGCGGCGATTTCCCTGGCAGCCTTGAGGTTGACGTCGAGCAACACAACTTCGGCGCCTTCCAGCACCGACTCACGCCCTAAGTCGCTGAGGATTGTCGGCCCCCAGTTATAACTACCGCCGCCGACAAAGACGATTTTGAGTCCCTTTTTTCTGGAGCTCGTGGCCATGGTTACGGAACTTATTCCGCGCTCTATAGTGTGGTTACTTTTCTATGATGTCGCCGAGGAAAACGGTGTTCCAGGAGAGTTGATGCTTGGTCATCAACTGGCCCTGTGGCAGCATCTTCTCCCAGACATCACGGCGCACCGGAATGTTGCTCCATTGTCAGACGATCCACCCACCACGGGACAAAGTTGGCACCGATCGCGACTCTGGGATTATCGGAGGATTGTTGGCTGCCGAATGCCAGACGGTGATCGGCAACGGCAGCAGCCGTACATCAGTCCAGCAGGTACTCAATCTTCGCGCCGTCGCGTAGGGATGCTGCGATCGCATCTGCGTCGCCGGCATCGGCGTGTGTCTCCTGGTAAAGCCGAACGAGTACATCGATGCGACCGCGTTCAATCATAAGTGGCAGCAACTTTGCCCGCGCCGCATATTCCTTGTCCGTGTCGAGTCCTTCCGCCCGCGCCACGTCAGCCATCACGATGTTCTTGACCAGTTCCAGAACGACTGGACGGATTTTCGGCATATCCACGGGGTTGATCAGCAACAACACACTGCTGACGTTCGTGCTGTTGCCCAGCACAAAGGCTTGGTCTCCAACCTCGAACTTGGCGGCGGCGATCAGTTCGCGCACGCGTTCGGCGTCGGCACGGATCTCTTTGCGATTGTCGCCGCTGGCCCCGGCTTCCTCGGCGATCACGATCTTGATCGTGGCCTCGATCAATACCGAAGTCGGCATCCAATACCGCGCATCGGCGGCATCAATCGCTTCGGTAATCGTCGCTTCGGAAAACGATTGGCCGTTGATCTTGATCGGAATATTAAGGTTCTCGGTCATCCAGTCGATCTGGGAGCCAATGTACCGATCGCGGGCGACATAGGGCTGGGCCGCCTGGATCGCTTCGCCTCTGGATTTGCCCCGGAAACGGTCAGGGTTCCGCTTCACATAAGCAGCCGCTTCGGCATCGGCGATCGTGCTGCGATCGCCGGCGGCAACAATACCCGGCAATCTGGATTGGTAGAATCCCGCCAACGCATCGATCCCTGCCAACGCGGTCTTCTGCTCGACCGTCATCATGCCTTGGCGGAATGCCGGCGTCTTATCCAGTCCCTCAACCTCTGCCGCCTGCGCCATCAGCATCCAATCTATGTACCGTGCGACTGTGGGTTTTATGGTGTTCTGTAAACTGACCTGACCCGGCATTGGCGACGGAAAGACGTCCGACTTGCGAATCGGCTTGCCATCGACTTTCGCCAGCACGTCCCCAAGGTCGTCGATCGTAAGCCTCCTGTCCGTCGCCTGAGCGTCGGCGTGCTGAGCAACGGCGACAAGAATTGCGATACTTGCAACGACAGGGAAAAAAGATCGCTTGATCATGGATGGCTCCGAAAAAGTGAACGTACCGCAGCGGACCAAAAAACGCGGCGTACACAGACGCCGCGCTTTTCCTGATAACCGCATGCTGTACCTCGCAAAAAACACATGGGATGCGTTTGTGCGGGTAACGTTACCGCATCTTCGTTGCCAATTCTATGGGTTCAGCTTAGTATTGATGGCAGAATTGATTTCTGAACCAATATCGCAGTCCGGCTCGCAGACGTTGGCGCTGATCAGCAATGTGTTGACGACAACGTTGGCAGTATCCTGCAGTTCCTGAATAGTGGTCGCCGGGTTGACATCCAGAATTACGCAGGCCAGATCGACTGCCGAGCTAGCGACATCCTCACAATCTTTACACGGCGCATCCGCACCAGCCGTACCGTCGGTACCAACCGCACCGTCGGTACCAGCCGCACCAGCGGCACCGTCGGTACCAGCCGCACCAGCGGCACCAGGTGCACCGTCGGTACCAGCCGCACCAGCGGCACCAGCCTCACCCTGCGGGCCGGCTGGACCGGCGGGCAGGTTATCAAGCTTCGCTTCGATCGCTGCAAGGGCACCGCTGAGTTCACCATGATCGGCCGAGTTCGCCCCAGCATTGACCCGGACATAGTCCCAAACCGCGGTTGCGTTGACTGAGCCACCGCCGTCGCCGATCTGTAATATGGCATCGTTGGTTGGATCAACGGTCACCGATCCAATGACTACGCCGTCAATAGAAAGCGTAGCAGTGGGGCTGCCCGGCGCCACCACGACAGCATAGTCGTGAGCGCCGCCGCCGTGGTTGTCGGTGAATACAGGGCTGCCGGAGAAATCCGCCGGGAAAGCCTGAATACCGGTAGGCATGAAGATCATGGCGATGCCGGCATCACCATCACCGGCCTTCAGCATACAGCCCCATAGGTCCGCAGAATCCACTTGAAGCCCGAATTCGAGGACCCACCCATTCGCGTTATTTAACTCCGTGGCAGCGTCAGTCAGGGAGAAGGTTTCGTTTCCGGTGGGGTTTTGGGTCATCACGCCCGGTGCCGGCGAGTTGAACGACGTTGAGACCCCGATCGTCTCGGTCGACGGCATCCCGGCGGTGGCAGGGCTGTCGGTGCCGTCCCAATTGACGGCAGCAAAGGTCTGGACGCCGATAAACAACACAGCGATTGCGATTGCGATTGAAAAAACCTTCATGATACTATTTCTCCTTATTGAGCAGTGTTTCGTCGTACTTGGCTTTAAGACATGACATTGTAGAAAATTCCAGGCGCTATTGCAAGGAAAATTTTGACTACCAATACCAGTAGACCTGCCCTGGCCCCCGAGTCCACTGCGCTTCATACGCCGGATCGGTACGCTTCAGCCACTTTGCCGAACCATCGGCATGGACGCGGGCGCTGCCGCGACAGTCCAGGGGCCCATCGTGATGCATCCCGTAACCGGGATTGAACGCGTCGCCGTTGCTTTCTACAGTGTAGGACTCGCACCATTCAGTGGCGATAACCGTATCGGCATCGACTGAACGGTTTGTCAATATCGGTTCGAAGACCGGGCCGGTGGCACCTCCGGAAACTTCGTAAAAGTCAGTACCAAGTGCCTGTGGGTCGAGGCCGGCAAGAATACCAATAGATGACTGCCAGAGGTTTCCTGCCGGCTCATGTAACCAAAACGACTGGCTATCCGGATTTATACGCTCATTTATCATCGGTGTCCCCGGTGGATAAACTGCGTCGTTCGGATCTGTTCTGGATGTAATCGAGCAATAATAAATGTCCGACGAACCACCATACTCAAGCAGCGCGTCTCTGATGTCGCACCTGAATGTGCCTGAGCCCGGCGGGACTTCTACTGCGACATCAATTGTATAGAAAGTCGTGCGATGCGGATAATTCCCCGAACTGTCGTCGGCGTAACTGGACAACGCCGTGCCCACCTGTTTGCAATTGGCTATGCAGAGGACGATATGCGCCTTGTCTCTGGCCCGCGACAACGCCGGCAGCAGCATCGCCACCAGGATGGCGATGATCGTGATGACGATTAACAGCTCTATCAAGGTAAAACGGCTACGAAATACTCGCGTCATCGACATCGCGTCACCTGC
>Ga0209501_10000815_pt1 | contig 36739 bp, 38 predicted proteins | sample ArcticOcean_MG_C_4_FD_187434 | JGI IMG/M metagenome (GOLD analysis project Ga0209501, IMG submission 187434) | Marine microbial communities from western Arctic Ocean - ArcticOcean_MG_CB4_134 (SPAdes) (version 2) | ecosystem: Environmental > Aquatic > Marine > Oceanic | place: Arctic Ocean...
CCGTCATTCCACGCTGGGGTATCTGAACCCGACCGAATATGAAAGGAGGTGGCAGAGCACACAACAACCGGTTGGACTTACAATGAATGCCAAGCTGGAGACTGTCCACTAAAATGGGGTAACTCCAGATTCTCGGTTGACGAGGCGCTTCGTGAGATTGAGGATGCGATCAGGCACATTAACCGGAACGTCGAGCAGAACACGCCGTGGAGGTCGTTCAAGGACGGCGACCACGAAGCTGTTCACAGAGTCTTGTATACGGCATCGGAGGCGCTGCGTCTGGTATCGGTGTTGATTCATCCGGTTATGCCTGACAAAACAGAGGAGCTTTGGCGACGCTTGGCCTGGGTACCTGATGCCGAACTTTCGAATGGCCTTGCTTGGGGAGGGCTTCGCCCGGGTTCCACGGTAACGTTGGGGCCTCCATTGTTTCCGAAGGACACCCGTGGCCCGGCCAGTATTTAGAGACTTCGCGCCGTTCGCTCGGTGACCTCCATGCATATCACAAAGAACTCTGCGAACGGCGCTGTGCTAAAATGCCGGTCGTCTCAACCCCTGGAGGAATTTCGTAAAACATGAAGATCACGAAGATGTGGACGGAGATTTACCGCTGGAAGCGGAACAGGCCCATTCGCAACGGCTTGTACACCTACGCCGAGGCCGGTCTGAACGTCGTCAAGATCGAGACCGACGAGGGGATAACCGGGATCGGCCTCGGCGGCGGTATGACAGACGACGGAAAGGTCTTCCATGCGATTGCAGCTCAGTTCGAGCCGGCTGTCGTCGGACAAGACCCGCTGGCGAACGAGAAGATTTGGAGCGATCTGTGGCAGCCCAAGCTTATCGGCAGACGGGGTCTGACTACACGGGTGATTTCCGCCATCGACAACGCTCTATGGGACATTAAGGGCAAGGCCGCCAACATGCCGGTCTACAAACTCCTTGGCGGGTTCTCCGACTCGGTGCCTGTGTATATCGCTGGTGGCTACTACGAGGAAGGCAAGGGTCTCGCAGACCTGGCGCAAGAGATGGAGGAGAGCGTGTCGATGGGCGCAACGGCGGTGAAAATGAAGATCGGTGGGGCCTCGATCAACGAGGATGTCGAGCGCGTCCGGGTAGTGCGTGAGGCCATCGGGCCGGATATCGATTTGATGGTCGACGCCAACGCCGCGTACCGGTATTACGACGCTATCAAGATCGCCAAGAAGATGGAGCCATACGATATTTACTGGTTCGAGGAGCCGGTCAATCCCGATGACTACCAAGGTCACAAGCTCGTTTCGCAGGCGACCTTCATTCCGATATCGACCGGCGAGAACGAGTATACCCGCTATGGCTTCCGTGACCTGATCGAGACACGCTCCGTTGCCATCTTGCAACCCGACCCGCTCATCATGGGCGGCATCACGGAGATAAAGAAGGTGGCCGCGTTGGCCGAAGCACACGATCTGCCGATTTCACCGCATGGTAATCAGGACATCGGGGTACACGTGGTTGCGGGCCTGCCGAACGGCTTGACGGTCGAGTACTACCGGGCGTCGACCGACCCGATGTACGACAAATGGTGTATGGAGCCGCTGCAAGTGGACAAAGGGGTCGTTCATCCCCCAGACAGACCGGGTCTGGGCATCGAGCTAAACGACGAGGTTTTGAAGGACTTGAGGGTAGGCTAGACCTAGTTAGTAACCTTTGTCACGGTGTCACCAACTCGGATCGTACCGGGCTGAATGAGTCTGCAATTGACGCCGCGTAATCTAAGATCTCGCCCCGTTGGGGTGCTAACAAACTGGAGCGAGTCCAGGCCGAAACGTGCCGAAAACTTCTCGCAGCCAGTGTGCGGCTTTTCGGAGAATTCAATTACCGTCGTTCCGATCGCGACCCGCGATCCTGGCGGCAAATTCTGTATGCTGATGTCCATATCGACGATAAGCTGATCGCCGGCAACCTGCCAGCGGTCCTTGGACCCGGCCATCAGGTTTAGGGCTCGGGAATTTATGATCGTTATCTGAGTTTCCAAATTGTCAGTACGGTCTCGCCAGTTGTCGCCGACGATGCCGACTTCCAGATCAAGTTCAGCTTCCTCTACCACTTCCCGCTGATCGGTATCCGGTCGCTTGACGATCATGAGCAGCGGGCCGCCACTGGACGGCGACCGTCGAATTTCGTCCAAACCGACATCCAGTTGTTCTCTTGTCGGGTGATCGACATCTCTTGTAGTCGTACTCATGATTAGCCCTCGTTAGACTCCGCGTCGGCACCGTCGCCTTCAGCACCTTCCTCGCCCTCGACGCCTTCCTCACCCTCAAGGAGCTCCTCTTCGATTTCCGGCTCTTCCTCAATTCTGGGTTCTTGCACGGTCACAAGCAGGTCGTCTTCGTCGCGAAGAATCGTTATGTCCGCTTGCACTGCGATGTCGCGCATTCGTACGGCATCGCCGAACTCGTTAAGAGAGGAAATATCAACTTCGATGGTCTCAGGCATGTCGAGCGGTAGAGCCTCGACTGGCAGGGTCTGGAATGGCTGAATGAGAACACCGCCAAGTTCGCGAACGGCGTTTGCCTCACCGACGAGTACCACCGGCACCTCGGCTGTGACCTTCTCGGTAACATCGACACGCATAAAATCGACGTGCAACAGAGTGTCGGTCACGGGGTGTCGCTGCACCTCGCGGATAAAACAGATGTTGCTCTCGGTGGTGCCCTCAACGCTCACGGCGACAGGAATATTTGCGCCCGCCTGGGCAACGATCTTCCGAAGGGTAGCCCCTTCGACTTGAAGGGTCATCGGTTCGATACCCTGGCCATAATAGTGAACCGGAACAACCCCGGTTCGGCGTAGCGAACGAACTTTCCTGCCGACGACAGTTCGTTCCGATAATTCAATTGATAGTCTTTCTCTCGTCACCATCGTTGCATCACCCTTAGTTTTAGTCACAAAATGACCCCGATGTCGTCGGGGCCGCGATGACCCATTGTACCATAGTGCCGCAGGGTGATATCATTAGTACAAATGTTTCATGCTATAATGCGTTGTTCGCAATCCACACTGGCCCGGATGTCACGTGGTCAGACAGAAACAAGGTAGGAGACGACGATGAAAGTAGTCTTTTTAGAGGATGTCGAAGGAGTGGCCCAAGGCGGCGAGGTTAAGGAAGTCAAGCGAGGGTTCGCCCGGAATTACCTGATTCCTCAAAGTCTCGCCATGCCCGCGACCCGCGACGCCCTGCAGCGCATCGACCGCCTGAGCAAGGAGGCCGAAGACCAACGAATCAAGAAGATCTCCGATATGAAGGAGCTTGCTGAGGAGTTGAAGGGGAAACGAGTAAACGTCGCGATGCGAGCCGGTGCGACCGGGCGGCTCTATGGTTCGGTTACCAATGGAATCGTCGCCGACGCCCTGGCTGAGCTTATGGACCGGGAGATTGAACGGCGAGACGTTCAGATTCCAGACTCCATACGGGAGGTTGGAATTTATGAGGTTCGCTTACATTTGTACGCGGACATCAATGCCGATGTCGAAGTACTCGTCCACCCAATGGATGCCGAACCTGAAGAGTTCCTCCAACACCTGGCAGATCGCAAGGCTCAGGCGGAAGGCGGAGGAGAGGATGAAGCCACAGAAGACCAAGACCTGGACGATGAGTACGAGGCTATCGCTGGCGTTACGGAGAGGGTGGAAGCACCCGAAGACGTAGATGAGCCTGCATCTGAGACTGAAGCCGAACCTGACGAGGATGACGGAGCCGAGTCCGCTTAGAGACTCGTTCATCTGGGCTGGCATGACTCGCTTCATCCCACCCTATTAGACAAAACGGGCATATCCGAACGCAGGGTTCTCGCCTTTGTGACGGCTGGGTCAGAAACGGTTCGCTCCTTTTTTCGAAAGGCACCGACTTTATCGGATGTCCCACATAAAGTTGGGATTTCGGGATGGGATTTCGCGGGAATCGTTAGATAACAAGATGTTCGATTGTCGTTAGGCTTAAGATCGTAAGCACGACGGCGGCTCTTGCAATGGCGCTCTCCGAAATTATCCCCAAGTTATCCCCAAGTTGTCCTCTGGCTTTGTACAAAAATCCTTGATAGGGTAAGCTCGCAATGGTCTATACCGACAGACTTTTACCACACAACGTCGAGGCCGAGGAATCGGTCATCGGTTCGTTGATGATCGACGATGAGGCCCTGCCAAAGGTCACAGGGACGCTTCGTGGTGAGGATTTTTATGTCACGAAGAACCGCTGGTGCTTCGAGGCTTGCCTCGCCCTCTTCGACCGTCGCGAAGCGATCAACCAGGTAACGATCGCTGAGGAATTGGTGCTTCACGATCGTTTGGAAGAGGTGGGCGGCTCGGCGTATCTGGCGCATCTCGTTCGTGTAGTACCGACCTCTGTTCACATCGAACACTTTGCTGACATCGTTCAGCGATCCTCGGTTATGCGGCGCCTGATCAGGACGGCGGACGAGATTGCGGCGATTGGCTACGAGGGAGATGCAGACGCTGACGTTGCGTTATCCAAGGCCGAGGATTTGTTGTTTCGAGTCCGGTCGTCCCGCAGCACCCGTGACTTCGTACACCTTCGTGAAGTCCTCGACGAGTACATGGAGCAGTCGGCGTCCCTGCAGATCGACCGCGACATCCACCTATCGCCGATTGCGACCGGCTTCCCGGATATCGACAAATTACTTGGTGGCGGACTCCAACGCTCCGATCTCGTAGTAATCGCGGCGCGCCCAAGCCTGGGTAAAAGCACCCTGGCGTTTAATATCGCCCGCCACGCGGCAGAGCAGGCCGCAAGGGTCGGTATTTTCAGTTTGGAGATGAGCGCCGAGCAGATCGGCATTCGCCTCGTTTCCAGTGAAGCAAACGTGGACAGCCACCGAATGCGCATCGGCCTTCTCAACGATGCGGAGACCCAGCGGGAGCACGATGCTATCGGCTACCTTTCAGAGCTTCCTATCTATATCGACGAATCGCCGTTCCAGAGCATTGTCGAGATGCGAGGCAAGGTCAATCGACTGCACAACGAACAGCCTATCGATTTACTCGTGGTCGACTATATCCAGCTCATTTCCGGTTCCAGCGGACGGTCTGAGAACCGAGTTTTCGACATGGGCGAGATTTCCCGCTCTTTGAAGGCAATAGCCCGGGAGTTGGATGTGCCCGTCGTGGCACTGTCCCAGTTGAGCCGCGCGCCGGAGCAGCGGCCCAATCATCGTCCTATGCTGTCCGACTTGCGTGAGAGCGGCAGTATTGAGCAGGACGCCGACGTCGTGGCGTTCATCTACCGCGAAGACAAGTATGTGACGCGCGAGGAGTGGGAGAAGCGCACTCCGAGCGACCCCTATCCCGCTAACGTCGCCGAGTTAATCGTCGCCAAGCACCGGAATGGGCCGACCGGCACGATCCACATGTATTTCCGCGACGACGTGGTCAGATTTGAGAGTCTGGCTCAGCCGAACCAGGCACGGGAGTTTGCTTAAGCATGGCCTTTACCGGCTTTCCCACAAAGGTGATGCACACGCCGGTGCCGAACCCTGTGTTCGGGCCGCTTTTGGAAGAGATTGATGACTTGGTGGAGTTGAAGTTGACGCTGCGATTGATTTGGTTGTTCCACCAAAAACGGGGATATCCTCGTTTCGTCAAAACTCAGGAAATACTGAACGATCAGGTACTGCTACGGGCGATGGGCGCAACCGGTGCTGATGCGAACTCGATGATTCAACGGGCTCTTTCGGCAGCGGTTGACAGAGGAACTCTCGTTAGCGCCGCCATCGAGCACAATGACAAAACTGAGAGCGTCTATGTCCTGAACACCGAGGCGAACGTGAAGGCGATCCGGCAGTCGGGCGAGGTCACTGGTGGATACCTCGATATCGTCGAGGTATCAGAGGACGCCGCCGAGGACCGCCCCAACATTTTTGCATTGTACGAAGACAACATTGGGATGCTCAGTCCCATGATCACTGACGAACTCAAGCTGGCGGAGGAGACCTACCCGCACGAGTGGATTGATGATGCCTTCCGTCGCGCGGTTGCAGCGAACAAGCGAAATTGGAGATACATCGCGGCCATCCTCGAACGATGGGAGCGGGAAGGGAGGAGCGATGGGCGACCTGTCGGAAGTCCTCAGAAGCCTAGCTACTACTAAGGCGAATGGCGACGGCAATTACTCGCCGCCCGAAGAAGATTCTGGCGACGACGGCGAAGTATGCGAAATCTGCGGCGGACACGGCTGGACCAGCCCTAACGTTCCCGTCGGCCACCCGGAGTTCGGCACCCTCGTTCGCTGCCAGTGCCAGGAGTCACGCTTGGAAGAGGAGCACCATGACCGCCTCCTCAAGTACAGCAATCTTGGACACCTTAGCCGTTTCACCTTCGAGAAGTTGAACCCCGACGGTCTGTCCGATTCGGAAGCCGTCAAAGCTCAGTTTCGAGAAGCGCACGAAGCGGCCCGGGCCTATGCTGACGATCCGCAAGGATGGCTCACCTTGGTCGGCCCAAACGGCGCGGGCAAGACGCATCTGGCCGCCGCCATCGCGAACCACTGTATTGAGAACCATCGAATCGTCTTCTTTTCCCATGTACCCGACTTGCTCGACCACCTGCGGTCGAGTTTCGGCCCCGCGAGTGAAATTGCCTATAGCGAGTTGCTCGATCAGGTAAGAACAACGCCCTTACTGGTGCTCGACGGGCTCGGAAGCCAGAGTGTGACCGCCTGGGCAGAGGAGAAACTGCGGCAGGTCATCAATCACCGGTATAACGCCGATCTCCCTACGATTGTGACGACTGCTATGCACTTGGAAGACCTCGACCCTTATGTAGCCACAAGACTGAAAACGCCCGGACTTGGAAAGGTCATTGAGCTTGGCGCCAGGGAGCCAAAGCAGTTGCAGGGTCTCGGCCAGATCCCGGCACAAATGTTGTCAACCATGACCTTCGAGACCTTCGATGCACGAGGTAACAGTTCGAGCGCTGAGCAGCGGTCTAGTCTCGAAGGTGCGTATCGCGCAGCGAAGCAGTTCTCTGAGCGGCCCGACGGCTGGCTCGTACTATTCAGCCATGGTACCGGCGTCGGGAAGACACACCTGTCCATCGCGGTTGCGGAGCGGCAGATTCGGGAGGGTCGACAAGTCGTATATTCCTTCGTCCCAGAACTGGTCGACTACTTGAGATATACGTTTTCGCCGGATAGTCGAGTTCGCTACGACGATGCATTCGACCGCGTGAAGAACGCGTCCTTGCTCATTCTCGACGACCTCGGAAGGGAGCGCAGCAACCCCTGGGCCGAAGAGAAGCTGTACCAGATTATTGTTCATCGGCACAATAATCGCCTGCCGACGTTAATCACCAGCCCGCAGGATTTCACTAATGAGTCGGGACCAATAAGCTCCAGAGTGCAAGACCCGACGATCTCGCAGTTAATCCGAATCGACGCTAACGACTACCGAAAGAAAGGCCGTCCGCAACGGTAGATGAACGACCTCGACTGCACTTTTTGCGACATCGTGTCGAAGCGCTTGCCGAGCCACATCCATTTCGAAGACGATGAGATCGTTGTGTTCGAGAACGAACTTGATTGGGTGCCGGTCATGCTCTTGCTGGTGCCTCGCCGCCACATGACTCAGACCGATCTGTGGAACGACGGCGCGATGCTGGGCCGGCTTGGTGCAATGGCGTCGAAGCTTGGCCATCAACATGCGCCGAACGGATTCCGCATCCTGTCCAACTTCGGCGCAGACGGTCTACAGTCGCAGCCCCATGGCCACCTGCATGTCATCGGCGGGGCATATCTTGGGCGCTACGTTGCGCGGAGTCGCTAGTCAGGCTTCCGATGGACGCCCGTCCGGTTGATCGCTGTTGTACTGCCTGGTAAATCTTTCGTAAAGTGCTTCCAGGCCGCGTTGTGTGTAACATCGTCTGAGAGTAGCATTCCGCCCCCACGGATGTATGGGTATGCCAGGTTGAACTCCCAGGTCATGTGCTAGTAGCTGTGGTCGCTGTCGTGGTAAAAAACATCAACGCTGCCGAGCCGTTTCAGCAGAGCGGGCAACTCCCGTTTTGCATTGCCGAGGATTAACTCCCAGTTCTCACGGGGTCTCTCGGGCACCAGCCAACCAGTGCGCTTCTCTATAGGCAGGAGTCCCTCGTTCTCCAAGGGTAGGTCTATAGAGTGGAGCGTGCCCATCTTATTTCGCTCCATCGCGCTGAGGTAAAACATGCTCGACACGCCGCTGCCAACACCTGTTTCAACCATCACGTTTGGCTTCAGTACGCGGATTGCTGCATACAGGACTGGCGCGTAGTTGGGATTGAGCAGCCCGGGCAGTACGGTCGAGTGCTGTTCGAGTCGTTCCTTGCAGTATTCGAGCACTTCCATCGACTCTGCGAAAAGCCGTTCGACCGTCTTCGAGTCGACTCCGAGCACTCGGCTGAGGCGGCGAGTTCTGGACGCGTATGCAATCTCGTTCCGCAGCCACGCAGACCCCAGTGACACCGCCTCGCTTGGGTTCAGTAGAGTCCTTCGGTTGTAGTTGGCGGATCGAACGAGATGCCGGACGTGTTGCAGCATTCCTGCTTCCAGGTGACGGGTTTCGATCATGGTATCACCCACTTGCCTACCCAGCTAGCGGCATATACACTTGGGCCGATATCCGATCAGATAGAGGACACGATATGAAGATCGCAAATCTACTAGGTCCGCGAAACCTCGTGATCGAAGACTGGCCGCTCGACACATCGAAGCTCGGCCCGAACGACTTGTGGGGTGAGACCGAGATCAGCGGTTTCAAGATCGGCACCGACCGGGGCAACTACGAGGGTGCTGAGGACGTACCCGGCGCGCCAACGTATCCGCGCTGGGTGGGCGATAGCAACCTCGCGGTCATAAAGGGTGTGGGAAGCGCTGTGACGCGGTTCAAGGTTGGCGACCGAGTGGTCTCTCGGCAGCCTCACCAGTCCGAATGGGTAACAGATCAACACGGTGCCATCGTCAAGGTCCCCGAAGGAGTCGATTCCGAGGACGCCATTTGGGCGCATCTGTATACGCTCAGTGGGCTCTGCTATCGCAAGGCCAACTTCGTGCCGGGCGAGTATGTGGCGGTCGTCGGACTTGGTGTACTTGGACTTGGAGCTATCGGCCTCGGCCCGGGAATGGGCGCGAGAACCATTGGCATTGGCAACAGCCCCCTCCGCAACGAGATGGCTATGAAGATGGGCGCTCACGCGACGTTCCTGTACGACGACCCCGATCTTCAGGCGAAGCTCGACGAATACACAAACGGCAACGGTATTGACCTCGTGATTCTTACTGCAAACCCCTGGCCCGCCTACCGCACGTCTGTCGAAATAGTGCGCGACAACGGCCGTGTTGCCATCGTGAGCCTTCTGGGACGCGGCGAGGAGCCTGCCGATTTCAATCCGCTGGCCATGAAATATTTTTACCACAAGAGTATCTCGCTCATCGCGGTCAACGGTACCGCACCATATCAGTACCCACAGAGCAACGCTGACCGCCTGTCGTGGAACAAACAGTGCGAGTTCGTCCTGCAACTTATGGCCGATGGCAGCCTCAAGCCGAGCCAAATTATCACCCACCGCCTGCACTACTCCCGTATGAAGGAAGCCTACGAGATGGCCTATAACCGAGAGAAGACCATGCTCGGCGTGACTTTCCAGTGGACGGACTGACGGTGAGGTCGCTTGTAGGTTCAACGTAGCCACGCTTCTAAGTCGGCCTGATTTCGCTGACGACTAGCAGAACTTAAGAAAAGGAACAGACATGACCGCAGCTAAAAGCAGAGTCCAAAATTCGCTCGATCTTTACGAGAAGGCCGAGCAGCTCATTCCTGGCAAGACGCAGCTCATTAGCCGGAGGGCGAGCAGTTTTGCGCACCCTATCAGTCCCATCTACGCCGACCACGCCAAGGGGTCACGCTTTGTAGACGTGGACGGTAACGAGTACATCGATTGGGTGAACGCGGTCACCGCGATTATCCTCGGTCACGCCGACGACGTAGTCGACAACGCGGTGAAGGAGCAGATCGGCAAGGGCAGCCTGTACACATTGAACAGTCCGCTAGAGATCGAGCTCGCTGAGCTTCTGATCGACACGATTCCCAGCGCGGAGATGGTCCGCTACACGAAAGGTGGCGGCGAGTCTTGCTCTGTAGCCGTTCGCATCGCGCGCGGTACGACCGGGAAGGATAAGATCCTCTTCTCGGGCTACCACGGCTGGCACGACTGGTACCAGTCGGCGAACTATCTGGCAGACCCCGTCACCGGTGAGTTCCCGTTCGCGGGCATCGAGCCCATCGGCGTACCATCAGCCCTAGCAGGCACGGCGATTCCGTTTATCTTTGAAGACCTCGACAATCTCAAAAAGTTGTTTGAGGAGAACAAGGGTGAAGTCGCGGCGATAATGATGGAGCCGATGCGGTCCGAGCGGCCCAAAGAAGGCTACCTCGAAGCAGTGAAAGAACTATGCCACGCCAACGGTGCGTTACTGATTTTCGACGAAGTATCGTCGGGATGGCGAATCTCGCTGGGCAGCGCTCAGGAGTGGCTCGGCGTGACACCGGATATGTCTGTCTTTGCGAAGGCCATGTCCAACGGCTACCCGATGGGCTGCGTGGTCGGTTCTCGCGAAGCCATGGAACCGGCTGACCGCATGTTCATCTCAAGTTCATATTGGAGCGATAACATTGGCCTTGCAGCGTCGGTAACGACGATCAACGAACTCAAGCGCCGCAACTCAACGGAGCGGTTCAAAGAGATCGGCGAGAAGGTCAGAGTCGCGTTAGAGGACGCGATTGACTCTGTCGGAATCTCGGCCAAGGTCACCGGGCTTCATACTATGCCGACCCTAGTGTTCGACGTGCCGGAACCGTCGATGCAGAAGCCCATCGACACTCTGTTTATGCAGGAAATGGCTAAACGCGGCATCTTCGCGCCGACCTCGTTCAAAGCAACGCTGTCGCACACCGACGAAGACATCGCGATTACTGCGGACGCCGCAGCCGAATCGATGAAAGTCCTGATGCGTGCGCTGGAAGGCGAGCTCGACACCCTCCTGGAAGCGGAGACCGCACGGCCACCGTTCCGGCGGCTAGTGAACTAGACAAACTCGCTCATGGTCGTGTGAACGGCTAGAGGAGCCGGTCAGCTTATGGAATTAGAACAGAACGAACCTGCTGACCGATCGAATTTCTGGGCCGCTCTACGACGATCCCGGCTGATGCCGTATCTGATCCGTACCGCTGCGTTTCTTCCGATCGTAATCGTGACGGTCATCGTCATTCTCTACAGGGACCGTCTCGAAGAACTGCAGACGGTCGGTTACTTCGGGATCTTCGTCGCGAACGTAATAGGGAGTGCGACCTTCGTGCTGCCCGTGCCGGGTATTGCTACGGTCGTTTTCGCTGCAACGGTCTGGAATCCATTTCTCGTCGGTCTGGCGGGCGGAACCGGCGCGACGGTCGGGGAGATCGCTGGCTATCTTGCGGGCGTCGGGTCCTACGGCGCAATCCAGCGCATCGTCGGCAAAAACAAATGGTACGAACGGCTCAAAGGGTGGATTGAGCACCGAGGGATGATTACCATCTTTGTGTTCGCCGCCACTCCGAACCCATTTTTCGACGCGGCGGGATTCGCCGCTGGCTCGTTGCGCTACCCGCTCACCCGTTTCATAGTGGCCTGCTGGCTCGGTAAGATGGTCAAATATATGTTTGTCTCGTACGCCGCGTTTTGGGGTGCCGACCTACTATACCGATGGTTCCACTAAGTACAATCAACCAGGTTCCTACTGCGGCATCGCAAGATGTGGGACGACTCTTTTGTCTCTCATAGCTGAGATCAATACGCTACCACTTGACGTTCAACACAGTTGCTTTCCCGTCGTGACGTCCCTGACGTAGTGCAAATCTGTTCTCTATCCGCCAATGTCCTTTCACGTATCTGAGCAAGGTCACTGGCCCCACCTGCTCTCCCAGACTCGTTATCACATAGCTCAGGTCCCGAATAGTCTTTCCTTTGCGTATCACTTCTCATTCGATCCGACATCCCGACGCGCCGGGACTTGACTCCCGGCCAGTCTAGATAACCATTCAGGGCGCTGGTGGTGCAGAGCCGCCTCAGTTCGACACGGTCTCTATGGCGGCCAACCGTCTCAGCGGACTTCTACTCTTCGCTAACGACTGGTCTCGGAAAGACCAACTCGATCGCCTTGCGCAACTCAGGTTGGTTATCCTTGACGATCACCAGGTAGTCTCCTCGGGCCTTCAGTACCCTCTTGCAGAAGCCCCGCTCGCAGTACAGCGCGTCTCCTGTGACCACTTTCCCTGTGATCGGTAGATTTTCAACGAGGTTATTCGCTGTCTTCAACTCGCTTTCCTTCTCCCTCACCCCCGCTTAACCCAGAACCATGTCCAGGCCATGCGCGTATGCTACTAGCAGCTGCGCTCCCGATAACTCCTCCCCGTGTATCCCCCGTCCTTCCCCGGAAGGACCATCTATGGCGATTGCCACCTTCGTGCCCAGGTACGACCGGCTCCACCCGGCCACTACTCCTCGAAGGCCCCGAGGTCCAGCGTCTTGAATAGCTCATGCAGACTCGACACCGCTGGAGCCTTGACTCGAACGCCCTCATCAAGCTCTGCCTTGCTTATCTCTTGCCCAGGGCCAAAGTTCAATACTTCTCTCAGATAATTGAAAAGCACTGCACCCCTGTTCACGACCTCTTGACAAACACGGTCTATAGTGGCAGTCGAACGCGGTAAGAATAATCTTGGCGGGGTGATGCGCTAACCACGGGACTCAGCTCCGCGACATCTAGCGCGACATGGAAATGGGCATGGGCACCGCCACGAGAGACGGAGAACCCAGAGGTTACCGGCATTCGGCACAAGAGCGGCGCAATAACAGGCGTGTCCACCAGTCGAGGTGATATAGCCTGCGAGGTCGTAGTCAACTGCGCTGATATGTAGGCACGCGAAATCGGACTGATGTGCGATGTGGCAATCCCTTTGCACGTAGCAGAGCACATGCATCTAACAACCGCGCCATTCGACGGTGTCAACAAGGACATGCCTTCGATTCGCGATCCCGACGACTTCATCTATTTCCGGCGGTCCAGAGAGTTTTACGCCCGACTGTCATTTCATCGTAGGCGAAGCGCCGGAACTGAAGAACTTTTTCATTGCGTCGGGATTCCACTCCAGTAGATTCTCCTACTTGCCAGGTACCGGCAAAGCCATTGCCGAGTGGATCGTCCACGGCGGACCGACAATTGATTTGACCGAGGCGGCCCCAAGGCGTTTCCATGGATTTGAGAACAACGCCAACTACCTGTACGACAGAAGACCGAAACCCTCGGGCTTGCCTTCGCGATGCACTGGCCGCACCGCCAGGCCGAAACGGCTATAGGAGTCCGTATCTCACCGCTGCACGACAGGGTTGCCGCGCAAGGGGCCTGCTTCCAGGTCGTGGCTGGGTAGGAACGACCTGCCTGGTACGCTCCAACAGGAGTCCGTCCGGAAAACGCGTACTCGTTCGGGCGTCAGAACTGGTTCGGATACTCTGCCGAGGAACACCGCGCCGTCCGAGAAGCCGTCGGTCTGTTTGACCAGTCCTCGTTCGCGAAGCTCATCGTTCAAGGCGGAGACGCCGAATCTGGATTGCAAAAGATCTGTGCTAACGACGTATCGATTGAGCCTGGCCACGTCGTCTACACGGGCATGTTAAACCCACGGGGCGGCTACGAGGCAGACGTTACGATCACGCGAATCGCTGAAGACAACTACATGGTCGTCACCGGCGTGGGCACGCCGACCCGAACACTTTCCTGGATTAGGCAACATATTCCGCAAGACGTGCGTCTGGTCGTTACCGACGTGACCCCCACATACGGCGTGTTGGGGATCATGGGGCCGAGTTCGCGCGAGTTGCTTTCGACTCTCACAGACGCCGACCTGTCTAACGAAAGATTCCCCTTCATGGCATCCCGCGAAATCTCCATCGGGTACGCTCGCGTTCGCGCGACGCGCATCATGTCCGTCGGCGAGTTGGGTTGGGAACTGTACATCCAGACCGAGTTCACGGCTCATGTATGCGACGCCATCGTCGCCGAATGCCGCCCGTTCGGTCTCCGTCATGCCGGATATAACGCGATAGAATCGCTCAGGATAGAGAAACGATATCGGGGGTGGGTCACGATCTTACCGACCAGGACACGCCGTTGGAGGCGGGACTCGGCTTCGCGGTTGCATTGGACAAACACGCGGACTTCATCCGCAAGGAAGTGCTACTTCGACAAAAGGGCTCGGCGCTTGCGAAGCGACTAGTGGTCTTCGTGCTTGATGATCCCGAACCGCTATTGTTGTGTAACGAGCCGATATATCGCGACAGCGTCTGTGCGGGACTAACGACGTCGGCTGCATTCGGTCATACCATCGGGAAGTCGGTGGCCCTGGGTTACGTTGAGAACGAGGACGGTGTCGACAGGAGTTTATCGGGTCGGGCAGGTACGAGATCGAGCCAGCCACCGAACGTCACACAGCGAAGGCAAGCCTTCGTCCACCTTGCGACCCAAAGGGGATGCATGTTCGCTCGTAGTTTGCCTGGCCGCGAGCCGCGCTACCTCGAGAGGAACCGATTGACGACACAAAGAATCACTCGTTCAAGACGAACGCCTCGCTCGTCACAAGACCAATTCAAACACCCGGTAGGGGGTTTGATAAAACCCGCGTCGAGCCGGTGCAACCTAAAGTGCATATACTGTTTTTTACCTCCCGAAGATAGAGTTGTATCCCTGGAAGGATCACCCAAAGCTGTCCATCGAGACCTTTGAGGAGTTTCTTCGGCAGTACATCCCCATGTCTGCGCCCCACCCGTCCTTCAACTGGCAGGGGGGCGAGCCGACAATCATGGGAGTGTCCTTCCGATAGCCAACAACGTGAATGGCTGAGCCTCTGCTACGGAGAGTGCCCGAAATATCGTATTGCAAACGTCGGGACCGGCGAGAACGCCCTGCCATACTTCTGTCCGTCCTTCAAACAGTGCTTTGGGGAGAACTACTCTCGGCTAGAGGAAGTCTCGGTGGAGGCGGGCGGACGGACGGGCGTGGTGGCGCCGTTCGGATCGAGATCACCCACGGAACGAACCCACACTGAGCCAGTTTCCTTCGCCGTGATTCAACAGCGGGCCGAACAGCAGCGTTTGGGCAGAAACGACGTCTGTCTGTGCGGTAGCGGGTGCAAGTACAAGCGGTGCTGGGGGAGCGCTGGCCGCAACTCGTGAACTACATTGTATTGCACGGTAAAGTGGAGATAAGTCGGATATCGCTTCGAGCCTAGGGGTCTCCGTGCGAAAGCCTGTCCTTTAGATCGATACGGCGCAAAGTATTCTTAGCTGTACAACTCGAGCAGTCCGGGTTCTTGAATAAATCCTTTGTCCTACACGCTTCATGGCTCGCCGTTTATTCGTTCGCGTAGTGGCTCCCACTCATCACTGAGTACCAAGCGACCGAATCGCTGATGCAATCCTTGCTCCCAGCACTTGGCGAAAATGAACTCACGGAAAAACAGATCGTCTCGAGGAAAGGACCGCCGAGCGCTTTGAAGCCTGCTCGCGGCTGGGCCTGGTGAGCGGCCGATGAGGTAACTCAAGCCCTGCCCCATCAGCGTTGGAACTTGATGAAAATTACGATACAGACGTGACTCTGGTATGAGCCCCCAACGTTCAAGTAGATCGGCGGCCGAGGTCAGATCGTCCAACGCCCTGGTTGCCAGCGTGTCGATGATCGCGTCGAGTAATTCGGCTTCGGTTCGCGAGACATTTTCGGACCGCAGATTTTCGTCTTGAAACGCGTGGAGTAATCTCGCGATCAACAGTAGGGCTTGACCCCGATAGTACTTCGGCAGCGGATGAGTAGGTACTCTGGCTGCGGCCTCCGTGTACAGGTCCCATGCACCAATCGGATCGCCGAGGCATAGCCGGGCATCCGCTTCTTGACACAGCGACCGCGCCAAGCCGCCTACCGGATTCTTTCTGTCGATCTCCGAAGCTTCCTGGGCGTACTTGAGTGCCCCAGGCCAATCGCCAAGGGAGAACGAGCAGTCCGCCGCGATCCGCCGCAGGTAGGAGTTGTCACGAGCACCGTCCTTTTTCAACGCCCGCCTGATCCGTCGAAGAGCGGAGTCCCAGTCTCCCTGATCGCGAGCGAGAATGTCGCTCTGGGCCACGTCGTCGACCACACTCACCACGTCGAATGCCCAACGTTCGACCTCTTCGGCAAGGCTACCGAGTTCCCCCTTCGATGCCGCCTCGACGATACGGTCTGCCGATATATCGAGCACCCAGGTCAGCAGTTTGACCGGCGCGTTTGTTGGGGATATACGGTTAATAGTCCCGGAAAAAGCATTACGGATGCGGTCTAACTCATCCTTGGAGACCAGAGCGTCGAGGACGATTACGACACCTGTGCCCGGTAGCTCACCAATGAAGCTGCGGGGCCCAATGGCGTCCGTACGGTGTGGCCAATGAGATCGGACGAAGGAGTGCCACTCCAGATGATGCAGAGTTCGGACCAGCCAGTTCTTGAGTCGCATAGACGCGCTAGTGTCACCGGCATCATCGTCCAGTTCGTGGGCCGATAGGATGAGGAATGGTAGTCTCACGTCACCTTGAAAAAATTCGTCGCTCCGAATCTCGCTGGCCATCTGGCGAAGTAGATTGAGCAACGCGCCCTTGAACTGCTCTTGCTCCAGGAATCTCATGTTAGCGATTTCGCTCGACATCGTACTTGAGTGTTGGACGGCCCGTTGGCGCTCAATCGTCTCACCGACTATTTGACTGAACACGGACAATATTCGCACCTCGATGTCCAAGTCTTTCTCTCGATCGTGGGGTGTCAGAAGATACAAAGACCCCATCGAAACGCCGAGGCTGGAGAAGACCGGCAATGCCATTGCCGAGAAATCGGTCGCTGGCTTGCCGCCTTCTCGACCCGTGTTAAGGAATCGCATCTCTGACTCGACCGATTCGATCACTAATGTCCAGGGATGTTCGACTTTCTCGACTACTAGCGGCACCGCGATTTGGCTTGCGTAACCAGACAGCATTTCGAGCCCCTTGGCTGGCTCCCAAAGGGACGCCTCCCAGGGTTTGGCCGCCGAACTGGCTAACACCCTTGGCAGTAGCGGAGACTCCGATGCCTCGGTGATTTCGCAGAAGGAACCGGGATAGATCGTATTGAGAAGCTGAGTTATCAACCATAGTTGGATATCGTCAGTGGAGCTCGGCTCCGGCTCGGTCGGCAATTCCAGTCGTACTACGGAGCTTGCTTCGACGAACTTTTCGAAGTGGACGAGCATGATGTCCAGCACTCTTCCCACGAACTTCTCCGTCGCGGGCTCGAGAGTGACTGTCGGGTGCCGGATCGTGCCCAACATGACCTCGTAAATGCCGTTCGGCGTCTCGATCTCCACCCCGACGAAATGTCTGGTCGTCACTTCGGACATGATGGGCAACTGGTCTCCGGTGAGAGTCAGCACCTCTCTCGAGGGCGAGAGGACAAAGCACGATGGGGCAGGCCGCTCGAGTACAGAACCATAAACGTATTCGTGATCGAGTGAAATCGTGGAGTTGGGACCGCTGCGCTTGCGACGATTATCCACCCGCTTGACAATAACAAGACAGTTGGGCTGGTCGTTCGGGTCGTTGAGTAGGGCCGAGATGGCGGAACCTAGGAGCCGTGGTGGCACTCTTCTGCTCACGCGCTCGAGTGATATTGCGATGAGTCGGTTCCACAGGCCGCCGTACGACTGCTCGGGGCTCGACCGGGGTGCGTTCTCCATCACTGCACGAACGGCCTCGCCAAACTTGACACCGTTCGACCGGAGGTAGAGTACCGCCAGGGCATCGACTGCGCTTGGAAGGTCGAACTCCTCCTGGTTCCCAATCCCCTTGTCCCGCAGCCGTTTGATCAACCATCGCCTTTTGCGCTCGCCGATTATGCCTAGCACCGTGCCCGTATCAAACGATCGTACCCCTTGATAGTGCTGGTCCAGCCAGTGGAATGTGCCCATGCGAATCTCAGCCACATGGTCGAGATCGGCAGGAACGTCGAGGCGAAACGCTGGAATTCCTGATTTGAGCATTTTCTACGCACTCCTTTTGAATCCGTAGCAGAATATTCATAAAATGCAACCTTTTTGCTACATGATAAAATTATCGTAGATAAAACACATACTTGATATCTTGTATGGTGCAAAACCGTACCCTATAGTGTTTATCGAGTCAAGAGAGTGTATCGAAGGAGGTTCATAGTGGAAACATCGAAATCGGGGACACGACAGGAGAGGCGGGCATTTCGAAAGCGAAGGTTCGTATCAGCGCAGGATGCCAGATTGGCGGCCTGGTTGGCACGGCTGGACTACAAAGTGTCCAGCGAGACTGGGGCGATGAGGATAATCACCAAACGTAGATAGCAGCTCGACAACACAGTACATGGCGGCGACCCGGCCATACATAACAGGGTTAGGAACGACCACAGCAATTCTGTTGTGGTCTCTGTTTTTCTGGGCATATACAGAATCCCACAGCCCGGTTTCCAGGCAACGAGAATCGGAGGTGAGACATGAAGAACAGCCCGACGACGTACGACGAGGCTGAAAAAACTACAGCCATTCACGTTCCATCCGAGTCAGCGATCAAGCGGCAGTTGGTCATCGAAACGTTGCAGCATCCACTCGTTCTGCTGCCGCTAGCCGGGTGCATCATGTCCGCCGTTTATATGGTATTGCTCTCGCCGCTGTTCGGCGGGCGGCTGTTGGTCGTCGCGTTCCTCATTATTTCCGGGGCCTTTGCAACAGCAGTATTGGCATGGCTATACCTCTCCCGATATCCCCAGGTGTACGCCCACAAAGTCCATGAGTCGATGCGGCTTCACGACCAAGACCGCGATATCTCTGAAAGGGCCCTCGCGGACGATCTTCGGGACACCCTACAAGAGGGGTTTGAGCGCGTCGATTCGGCCGAAGGTTCGAGTGCGATTGGCCGAATCGTCGAAGAGTACGAGCAGCTTCTCCAAGCGCTCGACACCGAGGTTGAGACTAGTTCGCTCTTGCTGCCCAACCTCTCGATGCTCGCTTACTAGGCGTACCGACGCGGACTGAGTGTCCTATCCGACGCCCTCGATCTCATGAACGTGACGCAAGCTTCCGATAGAGACCGGATTGAGCAAGAGATCGCCCGTCTTGAGCGAGACATCGAGGCATCAGCCCCTGCCGACCAGGAGAACGGGCGGCTCGCTATCAAGCAGGAGGCGCTTGACTCTTATCGCCAACGCTTTCACACCTTCGATCGCCTGCAACTCAGGGTCGACCAACTGCTACACCAGGCCGGCAGATGCGAGGAGTCGCTTTATAGCGCGCGTATCGAGATGGCCGCCATCAGGGCCGGCATGTCGGAGACACAGGTGGACTCGGTCATCGAAGCGCTGCAAGCAACGATTCACCAGGCAAAGGAGGTGCAAGACGAGCTAAAGAGACTCGGGTACTGGGCGTAATCGGACCGACAGCAAGGTTTGGGGAAGGAGGACTCTAGTGACGAATGACCAGAAAAGTGAGTTCGATGAATAGATGGTGAAGGCGGATGCGGTGGTTCTCGGGGCTACCAAGGGCATTTCCACCGAAGAGGCCGACAAGGCGGAGATACAGGCTGCCGAGTTGGTCAGGCAGATCGAAGAGGCGGGCGGCAGCCATGAACTCGATTTACTGGACGGCATCACAAGCGTGGGTGTTCAGGCGCAGCGGGATGCGGCGGGGCAACTGGAGCTGCTCAAGACTCGCATCGGCACGCTGCTGAACGAAGGCGGCGCCGGTGCGGACATGGCGAAAGGCTTGCGCGACTTGCGAGAGACCCTGCGACAAATCGACCCCCACGAGGTGGGAAATGCCGGCATCGGGTGGCGTGTGCTCGGCGTGCTGCCAATTCTCAACGGGCCCGAAAGTATGGTCGTCCGCAACTTGAACAAGATCGCGATCAGGTACGAGCCGGTGTCGCGACAGATCACCCAGATCGAGACGAAGCTGCGAGAGGGCCAGGCAATGCTGGTTCGGGACAACGTCGAGCTTCGGAGGCTATACGAGGACGTGGAGCGGCAGCAGCCGAGCATTCGCCAGAGCGCGTATCTCGGCGAGCTGCTCATCGAGCGCCTGACCGATCTCATGGAGCGTACCGATGACCCCGCCAAGTGCAACAGAGTGCAGGAAGCCCTTCATGGCGTGGCCATGCGCGTGCAGGGCCTGCGGGCGATGGAGCAGGTACACATCCAGTATTTCCTGGGTATCGAGATGACGTGGCAAAACAACAAACGCCTGTCCCAATCAGTCGAGCAGACGCTGACCCTGGCAACAAACGTGGTTACGGTCGGACTGGCTATCCAGGCCGCGCTGATCCGACAAAAAGACGTCAAGGAGGCGACTGAGCGTACACGGGAGTTCCTCGGCGATCTGATTACCGCCAATGCCGCGTCGATTCGGCAGCACACCGATCAGATCGGCGACCTTCAGAACAGCCCCGTGATAGCTCTCGAAAAGATCGCGCAGGCACACGACGATCTCGTGGAGGCCCTCGACACCGCAAGCCGACTCCGACAAGAAGGAATCACCATCGCACGGGACAACATTGCCACTCTCACCCGGATGTCCACCGGGCTCGCGCAAAGGGTCGGCGGACTTGCGGAGAAAAATACGCCGGCAGAAGTCGCGGAAGGGTAGCCGGACCGCGAGCGAAATCGACGAAGAGAGGAGGACGCATGAAGGCGTATGAGACGTATCAGCCAATGGGGCGGGGATATCCCAGCATCCTGGCGTTATTGAAGCGTGGGGTAGAGACCTACGGTTCGGGCAACTTGATGACATTGTTGCTTGCGCTAACGGCCATGGTGCTCAGCGGGTGGGTCTGGTTCAACAACGACGACGTGGTGGCATGGGGGTTGTCGGTCGGACTTGTGCAAGAGGCGTCGACTCGGACTCTCCCTGGCATCGTCCAGGATGCGGCGTTCATCGGGGCCGTGGTGAGCGTGATGGTGATCGCGATGACGGTGCCCTACGTGCGGCTGACTACCGCCAAGACCGCCCGGTACTCGAGCATGGTCGTGTCGGTCGGAGTCAAGGCCATCGGAACTGCAATTCACGTCGCAGGACAAGCCGTTGAGCTTATCGTTCGCACGGCAACGATGTCGTGGAGGGTGACTCGGAAAATCCTCGCCTTAATGGCCTATTACCTGTTGCTCGGAGCAACCGCCATCATAGGGGGCCTGGTGCACCCGTTGCGGGCGACATGGAAAGTCGTCGTGCCGGTCCTGCGGCAACTCGTGCGGGCAGTCTCCGCTGGGTTCTCCCTGGTGGCGTTGGTTATAGATCTGGTCGGGCGTGGACTTTCAATCCTTCTCGATTACCTGCAAATGGGAATCGACGCCGTCGAGGCAGGGCTGAACTGGGCAGGTCGTGTGACTGGGGCGGGAGTCAAGCTCCTCATCACGGTTCTGCGAGTCTTTGTGACTGTTGTGGTCCAGACTACCGTTGCCGTCACCTTTCTGTTCTGGATTGCCGCGTCTGTCGTCCTCAAATTCTTTGGTATGGGTTTGAACGCTGTAGTCCACCTCAGCAGGGTCGCTATTCACGCAATCGGTATCGGCATAGCGGCCGGGTTTGGATACGTGGCTGCCGGTGTCCGTGTTGTTGCGCACCTCGTCGTCATGGGCGCGAGAGTAATCACCGCCAAGATGACCATTGTGCTGGGCTATCTCCGTGTCACGGGTCGCGTCACCTCACGGATCCTGGCGCGGATTGCTCTTACCGTTGTCGTGGGTGCCCGAATCGGGCTGACCTATCTACGGTCCGGTATCAGCATGGTAAGTGCAGTGACTATCTTGACGGTGCGAATCGTGATCCGACAGGTGCTCGCAGGTACCGCCATCCTGCTCCAACTGACCGCCGCCGGTGTGCGAATTCTATGGTCCGGGATCACCGTCGTTCTTGGGGTTATATCGCAGGGCATGGCTATTGTCACCCCGATAGTTGTCGCCTTGGCCCAAGCCTTGTGGATGGGTGTCCTCACGATAGTTGGTTTTGTAAGGCGGAGCGCCGTGACGGTAGCTCGGGCAGTGACCCTGGTCGCGCTTGTATGCTGGACGGTCGCGGCTTGGACGACTCGGACAGCGTGGCTTGGGCTCATCGTCATCGCCACGATTTCGAAGGTGCTGTCGGTATACCTTTGGCGCGGCACGACTTACGTGACACGGCACCTTTCGGTCATTGCCATCGTGCTTGGCCGAGAAATTGCCGTGTTGCTGCGAATGCTTTGGACGACGGTCACGACTGCAGCGACTTACTTTGGAGTCGGCATCGGCGTACTCTCACACCGGACAGCTAGCGCCATGCGGTTCGCTTACGGGCGGACACTCGCCGGAGTTCGCATCGTGAAAAGCCCCACCGAAACCATCGCCCGTGCAGGGCGGTCGGGTGTTGTTGCCATCCTAGGGTTGGTGGCGCTCACTATTGCCATTGTCGCGCCAGTCATTGGGGCGGCGCTCGTCGCAGCCTGGGCTGCCATACGCAATCTACTCGGCTTTCTGTGGGTCGGCATCACGATCAGTGGCCGGGTACTCGCCTCGCTGGCGAGAATCGCCTGGGCAGCTATCTCCGTGGTCGGCCCAATAATTGCCTGGTTAGCAGAGATCGCCTGGAGAGGTCTGACCGCGGCATCTAGGCTCACCTGGGCGGGCACCATCGTCGTTGCCGAGATCGGGGCTGGGGTACTAACACAGCTGGGACATCGTCTTGCCGTCATCGGCCGATATCTCGGAATCGGGGTGACGATTATTGCTCGATTACTCAACATCGTCCTACTGCTTGTCTGGAAGGGCCTTGCGACCGCTATCACCTATCTGATACGTGGCGTCTACCTCGTCGCGAAAGGTCTGTATCTTCCTCTGATAGCTACATTCAAAGGACTTGCAGCCGTCCTCGTGACTACATGGTCTGGCGTGTCGATGGTACTTCGCCCCGTTCTGATCGCCGCGTTGTCGGTCGCACGGATCCTGATACTCGGAGTCACGACTGCCGGTCTGGTGCTAGCTACAATCACCCGATACCTCGGCACAGGCTTGTTGATGGTGCTCCAGGGTCTGGTCATGACTTCAAGACTTGCCGTCCGTACGGTATCGAACGCGCTCGACGTGTCGCATGACGTTTGGAGGTGGTCCATGTGGGCCGTCGGGCTCAAGAAAGGAGATTTCAGTATGTCGGACGTTAACTTTAACCGGGAGCGGCTGATGTCGCTGGTCGTCACCGTGGTGGTGTTCTTCACCATCGGTTCCGGAGCGGTTCGGCTCGTTTGGCCCGCCCCGCCGGAGCCGACTGTCAAGGTCGCTCACTGGGCAACCGGCCACCTATTCCGAAACGACATGCTGCCGGAAATGGCCGCAGAGTTCAATAAGGCCGGTCACCGTGCTTCTAATGGCGAGCGTATCGTAGTTACCGTCCATAACTACCCTTCGTCGATGCAGGCGGACGAACTGTTAGCCCGTGTAACGACTGGTGTAAGTAGCAATGCCGAGTGTTGCCCTGCTCTCGATAAGCCGCACCCCGACCCGGCCATTGTGACACCCTCGTCGCCACACTGGCTGATTAGGGTTAACCACGAGGCGGGACGCAAGGTCGTCAACCCGGATGCCGCTCGAAGCATGGCCCTGGCCTATATCGGCATCCTCACCTATCGGGAAATGGCCCAGTGCCTTGGCTGGCCGCATAAGGAGATTGGGTACGCGGACATTATCGAGCTCCGCGCAGACCCACGAGGCTGGGGGAAGTACGAAGACTGTGCGCAGCCATCGTGGGGCAAACGCCCCCTCGTCGCGTTCACCGATCCGAAGACCTCGAGCACGGGTCGCAGCGTTCTCCTGGCCCTCTATGCGATGGGAGCGGACAAGCTGCCTCAGGACCTAACGTTGCATGACGTCCACGATCCGGCGGTCGTCGAATACGTGAAGGAGTTTCAGAACCTCATCGACCATTACTTCATTGGCACGACGGTGATGAACACGAAGATATATCAGGGACCCCAGTTCGGCCAGTTCTTTATCATGCCGGAAGATAACCTGATTCACCTGTACGAAGGCACCGAGCGGGCGTACTTCAACGGCGTCAGGGACACTGCCCCGCCCATCGAACCCTCATCCATGGTGATGATCTATCCGAAAGAAGGGTCGATGGCACGTAACAACTGCGCGTGCATCGTCGATGCGTCTTGGGTGACACCGGAGCACGTTGAGGGGGCCGAGAAGTGGATCGACTTCATCCGTGAGGACGAGCAGCAGCAGATGTTCATGACGGCAGGGTTCCGGCCCGTCACCGACGTTGCGATGACACCCCCCTACACGAAAATCACCGGCCGGTATGGACTTAACCCACGTACACTCAGTGCGACGATGAACGTTGGGTTAATCGAGCCTGCGGTTGCTAACGCCATCGACGAGTCCTGGGAAGACGTAAAGCGGCCCGGGATAGTCAGCTTCGTGGTAGACACGTCCGGCTCGATGATGGGCGGCAAACTCCAGCAGTCGAAGGACGGATTGATACGAGCCCTCGATAGCATGGCGAGTAACAACCAGGTCGGTTTTGTATCGTTCAGCGACGAGATCGACAACCAGGTACCGGTTGGCCCTCTGGGAACTACTGGATTCGCGATTGCGGAGAAGGTTCACAAGCTGAAAGCCGGAGGTGAAACCGCACTCTACGACGCGGTAAAGGCGGGTGTGGAGATGGTGGCCGCTGCCGAAGGTGGCGAGCAGGCAATCCGTGGCGTCGTAGTCCTGACCGACGGGCGCGCTAACCGCTGCAATACGAAACTGGACGACCTCATTCACATGGAATCGACTAACGAGCGGCCCATCGTGCGCTTCCGAGGCTGCGAGAACGACCCACAGGCAGTGGATGACCGCAGTGTGTACGTTCCGATCGAGGATATTATCGGTAGAGAATTGAAGCTTGATACCGACAACAAGAACATCCAGATATTCTTCATTGGAATTGGCGACGACGCCGACATGCAGGTCGGTCGCCTGCTGGCTGGCGCGACTGGCGCTGAGTTCCAGGCCGTGGCAGAGGACGACTTGGCCACCGTGCTTGAAGAGTTCAGCGGATACTTTTGAGAAGCGGGGGCGGGTGATCGTGCTCTGGCCCGCAGGGTGCGGCTGGCTAGGTCACCCGCCCTTCACAATTCATTGGCAACTCGATTCCATATTTGCCGAAAGGCTGAGTCGTCGACATGGCCCGAGTATCTTCGCGATGGGAAACACTAACCCGAGCATACTGCTTGTCGACAACAACGTGCATACGTCTGCTCGAACTCTCCGAGTGCCGCGGTCGTTGTTCTGATCGAGACCAACAGTGTGGGAAGAACAACCTGGATCTGGTACGAGGCGCCTGTTGAAGTATTGTCCGCTGCATCGACAGCCTGAACGTTGAGGTAGTAATACTCGCTCATAAGAAGGACGAGACTGACGCTCGTGACCGCGGTAGTAGCTTCCGTAGCTGTGGGTCTGATGCCGGTCGCTACGGTCGTCGTTCCGATGAAGTAGGTTTGAGATGATGGTAACGGCGGCTGTCGTCAATTTCCCGTTGATGAGATAAGCACAATGCTACGTAGAGGTGGTCGAGTCCGCAACCGGCAGCCCTTCGCCGATTTTATCAAGCGTCGTCCGAACAACCGGAAAGTCCAAGATACTGGCGAATTTCGCAACTAGAACATCAATTACGTCTGCTATCTCGACTACGATACCCTGCTCGGCCATCGACGTCACTGCTGCATCCGGCATCCCGCAGGGGACGATGTGTTCAAAATACGATAAGTCTGGGTTCACGTTCAATGCGAATCCATGCATCGTTGTGCCCCGGCTGACCCGTACCCCGATGGCGGCGATCTTCGCATCCCCGACCCACACGCCAGTCGGCTTGTCCTCACTCGTGGCGGCGATGCCAAGTTGAGCTAGCGTCGACACGAGGATTTCTTCGAGAGCACGCACATATTTGAGCGGTCCGAGTCCAGATGTCCGCAAATTGATGATCGGATAGCCGACCAATTGCCCCGGCCCGTGGTATGTCACCTCGCCGCCCCTGTCGATGTGCTGCACTTCGGCGCCGAGCTCACGCAGTTTGTCGTCGGACACCAGGATGTCTGTGGTGCTACCTCGCCGTCCGAGGGTGTAGACATGCGGGTGTTCAAGGAGGAGTAGCACGCTGGGAAATCCACCTTCAGCTACCCGTTTGTGGAGACGCTGTTGGAGCGACCATGCCTCTTGGTATTGGAGAACGCCAAGGTTAACGACCATACAGTCTGGCACGGCTTATATTTCCGCGTCCGGTTGCACTGCTTCTAGCCGTCGTTTGACATCTGCCACGAAAGCTCCTGCCTCAGCCCCGTCGAGGATACGGTGATCGAAGGTCAAACAGATGTTCATCATGGAGCGGATCGCGATAGCGTCGCCGATAATCACGGGCCGCTTGACGATACTTTCGGTGTTCAAGATCGCCGCCTGCGGATGGTTGATGATCCCCTTGCCCATGACAGAGCCGAGCGAGCCGGTGTTGTTGATCGTGAACGTACCGCCCCGCATGTCACTAACATCGAGCTTGTTTTGCCGTGCCTTGTTCGCCAGGGAGTCGATGTTTTTTGCGAGGTCGGACACGCCGAGTTGGTCAGCGTTGTGGATCACTGGCACGAGCAAGCCTTTTTGTGTGGCGATTGCCACCCCGACGTTGACCCGCCATTTGAGAACGATGGCGTCGCCGTCCCACGTCGAATTGGCGAGCCGGTTTGTCTTGAGGGCCTCCACGACGGCCTTCAGAGCGAATGCAAGAGGCGTCAATTTAGCTCCCTGTCGCCGCTCAAAGTCGTCCTTGACGCGCTCCCGGAGGGCCATGACGCTGGTCATGTCCACTTCCATCGTGAGCCAGGCTTCGGGTGTCTCCGACGTGCTCCGTACCATATTCTCTGCGATCATTCGTCGCACTGCCGTCAACGGCATCCGCTCGTCTTCGTCAATCACCGGCGAAGCTGGGACGGTGGCAGTAGTCTGCGACTCGATGAATGCCTGCACATCCTTCCGCGAAACGCGGCCGTTGATGCCCGTCCCCTTGATCTGCGCCAGGTCAATGTTGTGAAGTTCAGCCAATCGCAGCACCGCCGGCGAATATCGAGCCCCTGTTGACGGCTCGTCCGACTCGATGCCGGTCGTGATCGGCCCACCGGAGCCGGTCGGCCCGACGTTCGTCACGTCCTTGACGAGCGTTCCGATGCGGTCCATAGGCCTTGGTGCTTGCGACGAAACTTCCGTCTGCCCCGGTTCCTCACCGTCTACTGCAATCTCGGCGATGACGGTGCCCATCGGCACGGTACTGCCGGCGTCCACCAGGATGCTCGTCACCACGCCGTCTACAGGCGATGGCATCTCCATGCTGACCTTGTCGGTGACGACCTCGGCCAGCGGCTCGTACTTCTCCACGCGGTCGCCGACCTGCTTCAGCCATCGGTCGATGATGGCCTCCGTAACCGACTCTCCCACGTGTGGCAGTTCAATCTTCATTCATGCCTCGTTAGTACGCAGCCAGCTTACGCATTGCCGCAACGATGCGCTCGGTGTCGAGAAGGAACATTGCCTCCAGCGGTGGGCTGAAGGGCATGGCGGGCACCTCCGGCCCGGCGAGTCGCATGACAGGCCCATCGAGATGCTCGAAGGCGTGCTCCGAGATAATCGCAGATACCTCTCCGCCTACGCCGAGCAGTTTTGTATCTTCGTGCACCACCAACACTTTGCCTGTCTTCCTTGCCGACGCCAGAATCGTTTCCTCATCCAGTGGACGGATGGTGCGCAGGTCGACCACCTCGACGCTGATGCCCTCCTCGCTGAGGATTTGCGCCGCCTCGACACAGTGATGCAGCATCAGTCCGTAGGTAATTACCGTGAGGTCGTCGCCTTCGATTTTCACGTCGGCCATGCCCAGGGGTATCGTGTACTCCTCTTCCGGCACCTCGCCACGCACGAGCCGGTACGTTCGCTTGTGCTCCAGGAACACCGTCGGGTCGTCGTCCCGGATGGCACTCTTGAGGAGACCCTTTGCGTCGTACGGCGTCGCTGCGGTGACGACCTTCAGTCCAGGCGTGTGCGCAAAGAACGCCTCGGCGCTCTGGGAATGGTATAGTCCGCCCCGCACACCGCCGCCTTGTGGGGCCCGTAGCACCATTGGCACGTTGAGTTGTCCCGCCGTGCCATACCGCACTCGCGCCGCCTCGCCAACGATCTGGTTTATCGTGGGCCAGATGAAGTCGGCGAACTCGATCTCGGCGATGGGCCGCATCCCGTTCATGGCCGCGCCCAAAGCGATGCCAGCGATCGACGACTCCGCCAACGGCGTGTCGATCACGCGCTCCTCGCCGAACTCGTCGAGAAAACCATCCGTCGCAAGAAACACGCCTCCGCGCGCGGCAATATCCTCGCCCATGACGAACACACGCTCGTCACGGCGCATCTCCTCGCGCATCGCGTCTCGCACGGCCTCGATTACTGTTTGGACGGTTATAGTAGACCTCCGGTCACTCCCATCCTAACCTTCCCCCGTCGAGGGGGAAGGGATTCTTGTCCTCTCCCCCTTTACGGGGAGAGCTAGAGAGGGGGCTCCTTTCCATACACATGCTCGTAGAAATCGTCCGTCCCGGGGTACGGCGCCGCCTCGACGAAGTCCGTGGCCTCGTTTATCTCAAGCTTGGCCGCATCGCGGATTTCTTTGTCTTGATCCTCAGTCAAAATACCTTGAGCGAAAAGCTGCTCTTGTAGCAGCCGCACGGGGTCGCGCTTGCGGGCCTCCTCGATGTCTTCGCGGGCGCGGTAGAGGCTGTCGTCGTCGTCACTGGTGTGTGGCAGGTAGCGCTCCACCATCGCCTCAACAATGGTCGGCCCGCCGCCCGAGCGGGCTCGCTCCGCCGCCTCCGACGTCGCCTCGTACACAGCCACAATGTCCGTCCCATCGACGACGACACCCGGCATTCCATAGCCCTCGGCACGGCTCGCCACGCTGTCGACGGCCATCTGCTTCGAGAGCGGCACCGAGATCGCGTAGCCGTTGTTCTCGCACAGGAAGATGACGGGCAGCTTGTGGACCGCGGCGAAGTTCATGGCCTCGTGGCAGTCGCCGACGCTCGACGCGCCATCACCGAAGTAGACGATAGTCACCGCGTCCTCCCCGCGCATCTTGGACGCAAGTGCCGAGCCGACGGCCTGCGGAATCTGCGTCCCGACGACGTTGGAGAGGTTCACCAAACCGTGCTTTGGCGACGCACCGTGGGTCGGGAATTGCCGCGCCCCTGCCAGCGGCTCGCCCGCCTTCGCCGTAAAGCCCAGCATGATCTCCGCCGGGGTCAGCCCCAGGCTCACCAGCACCGCCAGGTCGCGGTAGTAGATATAGAAAAAATCGCGTCCAACGCGGAGGGCCTGCACACTGCCGATCTGCGCCGCCTCGTGCCCCTGCGCCGACGCCACGATGGCCGCCTTCCCCTGCCGGTTCAGCATCCACACTCGCTCGTCCAGCGTCCGACACAACACCATCTGCCGATACATCTCCAGCAGCTTTTGTGTGTCGAGGCGTGTGTTGTTAGGCGTTGACGCTACTTTTGTCAGCGTATCGTCCATAGCACGGATTCTATGAGGCATGGTGAAGGGTAGTCAAACATTTGAAAACTACTCCAACCACCGCGTGTATTGCCCGATGATGTCGATGCTCACCAACCCGCTATACGCCTTCTGCAGGCGGTCGGTGACGGGGCCGGTGCTGCCGTCGCCGACCTGAGCTCCATTGAAGGTCGAGACGGGGCAGATGCAGAGGCTGGTGGAGGTTACAAATATCTCGTCGGCGGTGTAGGCGTCGAATACGTCGATGTCGTCCTCGGATATCTCGATATCCAGTTCATGAGCTAGCTCAATAGTCGTCTCGCGGCTGATCCCGCCCAGAACATACTGGCTCCTCGGCGTCCGAATTCTGCCGTCCTTCACCAGGAAAATATTGCTGCCGTTGCCCTCGCACAGGTTGCCGTTCATGTCGAGCAGCAGGGCATAGGCGTGCGGATTCTGCGCCCGCGCTTCCATGTCCGCCTGGATGAGGTTGATGTAGTTGTGAGTCTTGGCTCGGGGGCTCATCGCCTCCGGCGGCGTGCGCCGCACCGATGGAGTGACGATGGGCATGCCGTCGCGGTAGTAGTGTGCCCTCTCCTGAAACGGAATGGGGAAACACTCAATGATCACCGTCGGACGGTCCGCCGCGCCCTGGATGTCGGCGCCTGCAAGCCGAAGCCCGCGCGTGACCCGCTGCGTGACCCAAATGTCGTCGTCCACATCGACCGTCGGCAGGTTGCGTTCGAGCACGTCCATCGTCAGGTCGGACATTTCGTCCAGGGTCATTTGCGGGTCGATACGCATCCACTTCAGCGAGTCATAGAGCCGTTCGAGGTGCTCTTGCAGCTTGAAAATCTGGTGTCCGAAGGTCCGCGTCGTGTCGAACACCGCGTCGCCCAGCAAGAATCCTCGGTCGCTGATGGAGACGGTCGCCTGGCTCTCCGGTACGATCTTGCCGTTTACGTACGCCACTCGCTCTTGAGTCATGATGTCTCTCCTATTTTATCTTCGCTCCGAGACCTTGAACCGATAGCCGACGTTCCACACGGTCTCGATGAACTGGTGATTGCGGTCGTCGATCTTGCTGCGCAAGCGTCGAACATGAACGTCTACAGTCCGAGTGCCGCCCAAGTAGTCGTAGCCCCAAATCTGTTCGAGTAGTTGGTCGCGGCTGTACACCCGTCCTGGGTTCGTCGCCATCAAGAGTAACAATTCGTACTCCTTGAAGCGCAGGTTGACGTTCCGGCCTCGTACTGCGACCTCGTAATTTGTTCGATTAATCGTAAGGTCTCCGACATGAATGGCTTCGTCGTCATCAGAGTGTGAGGTCAGCAGGCGCTGCGCGCGCAGAACCAATTCAGCAGGGCGGGCGGGCGCGACAACGAAATCACCTATTCTGATCGAAGCGTCGAGGTCATTCAACTGCCGCTCAGTAACGAGAGCGATCGTTGGCAATTCGAGGCGTGAGCACTGGCGGACGCAGGTTCGCAGTTCCTCGCGGGACATCGAGGCGGCGTCCAGCAGCACCAGCGCAACGCCACGGGGGTCGCGTATCGCGCCGATGTCGTACTCGCTCGAAACGACAACGGCGGCTATTCCCTGGTTCCTCAGTTCGGCCAGGTAGACAGGTTCGTCACGTCCGATTGGTATCGGGCCCGAGGTCATCAGCACTCCTCAACTCAGATCGAAGCCAAAGTATACCAAGTGTTGCACCGATGTGGCAGAATGATTCAGCCGACTTTTAGTGGTGCTGCGGTCGGCACAAACCGTCACCCCCACTCTAACTCTCCCCCGTCAAGGGGGAGAGGACGAAATGTATCCAAGGCGTACTACCCATGAAAGCTCTCGAAGGTCTGAAAATCCTCGATCTGTCCCGCATTCTCGCCGGACCATTCTGCACGCAGGTTCTGTCCGACCTTGGCGCGACAGTTTGGAAGATCGAGTCTCCCCGTGGCGACGACACCCGCCGTCTCGGCCCGCCGTTCATGGAGACCGAGTCGTCCTACTACCTCTCGATCAATAGGGGTAAGAAGAGCGTTTGCGTGAACTTGAAGGATCCGCGCGGTCAGGCTGTTGTCCAGAGAATGGCAGCGGAGGCCGACGTGATAGTCGAGAACTTCAAGACTGGCGACTTGGCCCGCTACGGCTTGGACTACGCCACTATTAACGAGACCAATCCTGGCGTCGTGTACTCCTCCATCACCGGCTACGGTCACACCGGCCCAAGGGCCATGGAGCCAGGCGTTGACACTTCTCTCCAGGGCATCATCGGCCTCATGAGCATAACCGGCGAACCGGATCGTCCGCCGTCCAAGGTTGGCGTAGCCATAATTGATCTGCTTACCGGGCTGCTCTCCGTGACTGGCATTCTTGCGGCCTTGCGAGAGCGCGAAAAAAGCGGGCTCGGCCAGCACATCGACCTTGCCCTATTCGACGCCGGTATCATGGGCATGGTGAACGTCGCTCAGAATTTTATTGCTACTGGTGAAGCTCCTGCTCGGTACGGCAGCGAGCATCCGCAAATATGTCCCTATCAGGCGTTCGAGGCGAGGGACGGGGGATGGTTCATGCTCGCGGTGATGAACGACAGGATGTTCCAGGCACTCGGCCCGGTCATTGGTCGACCGGGACTTCACGAAGACCCAAGGTTCGAGACAAACGCTCTCCGACTCGCTCACAAACCCGAGTTGATCCCACTACTGACTGCCGAGATATTGAAAAAGGACAGGGCGGTGTGGATTGAGGAATTGACGAAGGTCGGAATCACGGCTGGGCCGATCAACACCTTCGACAAGACCCTTGAAGACCCTCAGGCAAAAGCGCGTGAAGTCATCTGGAACGTCGAGCATCCAACCATCGGCAATCTCCCGCTGATCGCCAACGCGTTGCAGTACATGAGCCGCACGCCCGCCGCGCCGCAAGGCCCTCCGCCGCTTCTCGGCGAACACACCCGCGAGGTGCTGTCCCTGTTTCTGGAATCAAAGCAGCTAGACGAGTACGAGCGGGACGGGGTGATAGGGGCGAATAGTTAATGACTGCCAAGACCATTATGATCCAGGGCACCGGCTCGTCCGTCGGCAAGAGTCTGATGGTGACGGCCCTTTGCCGTATTTTTCGGCAGGACGGGTACAACGTCGCGCCATTTAAGGCGCAGAATATGTCACTGAACTCCTACGTTACCGCCGACGGTGCCGAGATCGGCCGCTCACAGGTGGCGCAGGCCGAGGCGGCGGGGGTCGAGCCCACTGCCGACATGAACCCCATTCTCCTCAAGCCCGAGGTTGATTACCGCTCTCAGTTGATCGTCCATGGCAAGCCAGTCGGACGCCTCGAATCCAAAAATTTCAATAAACGCAAAGAGAGTCTTTGGGACGCTGTAACCGGCTCTCTCGACCGGCTTCGAGAGGAGTACGATGTCGTCGTGATTGAGGGTGCTGGTAGTCCGGCAGAGATCAATTTGCGTAAAGGCGACATCGTGAACATGGAAGTTGCGCTGTACGCCAATGCGCCAGTAGCGTTAGTCGGCGACATCGACAAGGGCGGCGTGTTCGCCTCGCTCTACGGCACGATGATGCTCCTTGCCCAAAACGAACGGGAACTAGTCTTCGGCACAATCATCAACAAGTTTCGCGGCGATGCAGATATCCTGCGCCCTGGACTGGTCCAACTCGACGAGCTAACCGGCGTGCCTGTTCTTGGCATCGTGCCGTACTTCCGCGACATCTACATTCCGGAGGAAGACTCGCCCTCGTCCAAAAACACCCGCGACGACGAGACTGCGCTAATCGACATAGCCGTTATCGCCCTGCCGCATATCTCCAACTTCGACGAGTTTGACCCCCTGACCCGTGAGCCGGGCGTCAACCTGCGTTACGTCCGCAGCGCCGCAGAGCTTGGTAAGCCCGACCTTGTCATTCTCCCCGGCACCAAGACGACCATCCCTGACCTGTTGGCCATCAAGGAGGCCGGGATCGTCGGCCAGGTGAAGGAGCTTGCCGCCGAGGGCACCAGCGTCATTGGCATCTGCGGGGGATACCAGATGCTCGGCGAGACTATCTTCGATCCGGCCAAAGTCGAGTCCAGCGAAGAACAGGTCGACGGTCTCGGACTTCTGCCAGTCTTTACCGTCTTTGACCATCACAAGGAAACGCATCAAGTCGCGGGAACAATCACGACCGACCGTGGCCTGCTCGAAGACGCTGCGGGCCTGCCATTCACCGGCTACGAGATTCACATGGGCGCGACCGCCACGGAGGCTAACCTGAGCGAAGGTGTCTCCACGCTCGAACGGCGCACCCAACCCGACGTGGAGATCGTCGACGGCGTAGCCAACTCTGACGGCTGGGTCGTCGGGACCTACGTCCATGGGCTGTTTCTCAACGACGAGCTTCGCCGCCAGATAATCGCGAACCTCGCCCGCAGAAAGGGGCTCTCCATGCGAATCGAAGGCGGTCAGGCAGCCTTCTCGCAGGACGGCGAGTATGACAAGCTCGCCGAACTCGTCAGGTCGAGCCTCGACATGGAGAAGATTTACCAGGTGATGGGGTTCGGGCGGTAGAGTGTTCGGTGGCTCGACTATTCGAGGTCGGCTATCGCCTGCCCGTCGACGACCTGCTCGCCCGCGGAGACATGTACGGCCTGCACGATGCCGGACCAGTCCGCTCGCAACGTCTGCTGCATCTTCATCGCTTCGAGGATGCAGATCGGGTCGCCAGTGACGACCTGGTCGCCCACCTTGACGGCCACTGAAACGATGACGCCCGGCATGGGTGATTTGAACGCCTTCACAGCAGCCGCGGTTGGTTTGGGGCGGTTGACAGGTTCGGAAGTTGTTTGTCGTGGAGTCGGAACGTCGGTGACTGCGACCTGTGGGGAGCCAGCCGACGGCAGGTCGTCTACCTCGACTTCTACCAACTCGCCATCTACGACGGTCTGAATCGGGAACTCATCGAGATCGCCTACCTCGACGGTGTACCAGCGCCCTTTGACCTTAACTTTGAGCTTTGTTGCCATGACTGGTTTGCCGTTATCCCGACTGAATCAGTGCCAGGAAAACACCCGCTACCGCCGCCGACCCAATCACGCCCGCCGTGTTCGGCCCCATAGCGTGATACAGCAGGAAGTTCTTGGGGTCGGCCTCCTGGCCGAGGTGGTGGGACGTTCTGGCCGCCATCGGCACCGCCGACACGCCTGCCGAGCCGATAAGCGGGTTGATCTTGTCCTTTAGGAACAAGTTCATGAACTTGGCGAACAAAATACCGCCGGTCGTGCCAGCCGAGAAAGCCGCGAGACCAAGTACGAGAATGACTATCGTCTCTACGTCGAACACCCGCTCTGCCTCAAGTTGTGCTCCGATGGTCAGCATCAGAAAGATCGTCGCGGGGTACAGAATCACGTCCGTCGCCGCCTGAGTCAGCCTTGGCACGACACCGCTCTCCTTGAGGATGTTTCCGATCATGAACAGGGAGATTAGCGGTGCTGAACGGGGCACGATCAGGATCACGACAATCATAATGAACGTTGGGATGATGAGCTTTTCGCTCCGCGAGACGTCCCGCAGCGGCTTCATCTCGATCTCGCGCTCGCGCTTCGTCGTGAAGAGCTTCATGAGCGGCGGCTGGATGAATGCAACGGTCGCGACGTACGAATATGCGATTACTGCCGTGATGCCAAGCATATCGGGCGCGAGCTTTGCCGATATGAAGATTGTCGTCGGGCCATCCGCGCCGCCAATGATGCCGATGGCCGCCGCCTCTGGAATGGTGAATAGCCCCGTCGCCAACGCTCCCCAAAACGCCGCGAAAATGCCGATCTGCGCGGCGGCGCCCAGCAGCAGAGTCTTGGGATTCGCTATCATCGGCCCGAAGTCGGTTCCCGCACCCAATCCGAGGAACATGAGCGGCGGCAGAATGTTCCAAAAGGCGAGGCCGTAGTGGAACGATATGCCGAAGATACCCGCTTCCTGGACGCCGCTGGCCGCGGTTGGCAGTACCGTTAGTCCCGTCAGCGGCAAGTTGACGACCAGGACACCCAGGCCGATGGGCAGCAACTCGTACGGTTCCATATTCCGCGCGACGGCGAGGAATATGAAGCCGAGACCGACGAGAACCATGACAGCCTGCTGCCAACTGATGTTGGCGAGGCCGGTCGATTCGTAGAAGTCGATGAATTCAGGCAATGGCGGTATTCAGCATTGAGAGTTCGTTGTGCTTTTTCTTGCTCCCTCTCCTTTAAGGGAGAAGGCTAGGGTGCGGGTGATAAAGCGACTTATACAGACCTCGCCCTGGCGAGCAATCAGCCACCGGCAGTCGGCAGCGCTGCTGAGTTGTCCCGAATTTCGAGTAGTGCGCTGACCGCAATTGCGGCCGCGAGGGCCTTGTCACGGCCCTCAGTCGACACCTCAGCCGCCTGATCGGAGGGTTCCTTTTCGGGCGCGAAGAATTTCCCGCTGAGCCAAATGGCGCCCGATAGTATTAGCAGCAACGCGAATGCCGTGCCCATGCCGATGGCGGTGAGGGTCAGTCCTTCGTCGATTTTCGCCTGGTCGAGGATCAAGTCACCAAACGGCACGTAATGAAGTCTCCTTGTTTGCGGCGGCTCAAATTGTACAACAATCCCAGTAGCACAGCATAGGAGGTCGTTCAAGACGCAGGGCAATCGCATTCTGTGGAGTCAAGCCTCACTTCCACCCGTTCGCCCTGAGCCTGTCGAAGCCTGTCCTGAGCCACGCCGAAGGGGGCAAGTGTGCGGGACAAGGTGCCCTCTACCACGAACGGCCGCCCCCCCGTGTGCTTCGACAAGCCTGTGCTGAGCCCTGCCGAAGCGCTATCAAGTGACTGCTCGAACGACCGTGATTGTGGGTTAGCGCCTTCACCCCCACTCTAGCTCTCGGGGTACGGGATGCAATGGCACCGTTGGGATGATTGTATTGATCGTCAGATCCCCATCATCGTATACGATCTCGTCGACGACAAGTCGAAGGAGTTCTCGTCTCTCCTGAAATCCCATATTGTC
>Ga0209501_10000817_pt1 | contig 36677 bp, 31 predicted proteins | sample ArcticOcean_MG_C_4_FD_187434 | JGI IMG/M metagenome (GOLD analysis project Ga0209501, IMG submission 187434) | Marine microbial communities from western Arctic Ocean - ArcticOcean_MG_CB4_134 (SPAdes) (version 2) | ecosystem: Environmental > Aquatic > Marine > Oceanic | place: Arctic Ocean...
GTTCGGAGTGTTCGGGGTGTTCATCGAAATTAGATCACCAGCTAAGACCATGTCTGTTGGTGGAGCTGTGGTGTTCTGGGAGTTGGCTTCGGTCAGTTCCACTTTTTCAAAGCCCATGATGGACTCTGGGAGTACCAGTGACACGGTGCCCCAGCCACGGTCGTCAATGCCAATTTTACCCGCCCAGACCTTGTCCTGGCCGCGCATCAGCCACACGTGGTAGCCCGATGACGCCCTAGGGGGTTCCATGCCCGCAACCATTATGACGCCCCGCCTGCCGTCATGACTCACCAGCAAGATACCCTGGGAACGGCTATTGGAGGACGGGGGGAACAGCTCCAGTGACATGTTGTCCGGTTGGGCCAACTCGTAACTGGCCTGTTGTAGTTTCAGCACCCAGTCCATTACAGCGGTGTCGGCCACGTTGGCTGCGCTGATCTGGGCGGTCATGGTGGCGACGTTTGAGCTGAGGCTCGCTTGTTTCGTAGTCGGCCGGGTCAGTGTTGATAATCGCCCGCCGCCTGGACCTGATCAGATCAATGATCTTATGGTGGGCCACACTCATGATCCAGCCACGGGGTTGGCCGCGTTCTGCATTGAAGCTGAACGCTTTCAACCAGATGTTCAAGAAGATGTCCTGGGTGACCTCTTCAGCCAGGGCTGGCTGCTTGAGCATGAACATCGCCAGAGAATACACCGGAGTATGGTACCTGGTGTAAAAGGCCTCAAGGGCATCCATGTCCACCTGGGTTACCCGCCGCATCAACTGATAGTCGTCTAGCGATTCGTAGTCGACCACTGGTTTACCCCGGCCCGTTCCCGGACGTTAGACATGCGTTTCATGTCTGTAATTATATACGGCGCATATTCTCTAATGGATTCCCGGCCAAAATTTCGGACAGACTCGCTATTGGGCTCAACTGGCAAAATCAGTTCAACCTACTTAGAGAAATCCAAAGTCCGTTGATCTGGTCTTTCACCTGCTTGGTGTCTGCCAAGCTTCCAGCGTTTTGGGCGTGTTCCAAGTAGCTCTCCAGCGCCCCAATGGCCAGGCGGTACTCGTGCTGCTGCGCGTGGCACCAGGCTTTTTCCTGGTAGAGCGACGGCAACCCCGGACTGACAATCTCCATTCGCTCAATCACACCAACTGCCTTGTCGAACCCTTTGCTCTGCATGTAGACACTTTTCAGATTGTTCAACATTCGGAAGAGAATGTCGTATTTGGTGCAGGGAACCAAGAATTCATCGGTCCACTCCAAGTGTCCGCCAGACATCTTTTGGACCAGCGTGCGGCAGTCTGCTGCGGAGAGGTTAACTCCGGCATTGAACGGGTCTAAGTACTCTCCTGACTCGTCCAAGCTGACGATAAAGTGACCGGGCAGTCCGACGCCGGAACACCGCAGCTCAAGGCGGCGAGCTACCTCAAGGAACAGTAGCGACAGGGTGATGGGTATTCCGGTATGGGTTTCCATTACACGGTTCAAGAAGCTGTTGTCCGGGCTGTAATACTCCCCTGAATTGCCGTGGAATCCCACCTCTGTGAATAGGTACCCTGCAATGGCGTGGGCCAGTTCTGATGGTGTTGCCTCGTAGTTCACTCTGGCCGAGACCTGGATGGCAAACTTGTCTAGCTGGGCCAGGTGAGAGGGAACATCAAGCTCCGGGTACTCTTCACCGGCTAGGTAGAGGGCGGCCCGGTCTAACTGAATATCCTCTTCGGGTTTTTGGACTAAATCTGTGAACATGGACCTGAATCCGGAATTGGTAGTCATGGTTCTCTAGATAACCAGTCCGTCGAATAGATCGTCCATGTCGATGGCTTCATCAAAGGCCCAGAGGGCCGACAAGACCTGGTCGCATTGCATGTCTGAAAGCACTCCGGAGGCAAAACTGCGGAACTTCCATTCCAGCTCAATGTCATATAGCGGGTTGTTCTTGTGGCCTTTGGAGTAGGCGGTGTGAGCGGTGTGGACTTCGCCTGCTTGGTCGGTGACCGTGATTCGGCAGTTGTACTGGTCGGGGAAGTTTGCCGTGAACTCGGCGTCTTCACTCAGTGTCATCTTGGCCATCGTCGCGCGTTTGGTGGCGTCGGCGATGCCCTGCGGTGTGAAGGTTCCCGGAGTTACTGCACCTTCTTGTAAGGCTGCTGCCACAAGGAAGGGGATGCTATGGTCGGCGGTCTCCCTGGTCTTGGGATTCCATTTCTCAGGTTCGCTGGACGCGGTGCTGGCGGCAGTGTGATAGGTGTCGATGTGGATCGATTTTATATCCGCCAACGCCACTTTTTTGCCCAGCTCCAGGGCCAGCCCAATGGGGGCTTGGGTGTGTATCTGAGAGGGATAACTCTTGACGATGGTCTGGTTGATTCGGAACGGGTCGTCTGCTTTTCGGCTGCCGCCCATGGGGAAGTCAATTATCTCCACCGGCTTGCCCACGGCCTGCTCCCAGAGTCCCCGTTTGCCATCAAATGGCTCTCCTGGCCCCTGCATGCCCTCTGCGGCCAGCAGGGCAGCGAACACAGCCGAGCGGGACGATGCTGCGGTGGCGCAGCCTTTCCACATGGATAGCTCTCCGCTTCTGGTAACTGCCAAGGGGAGAGACGGGGTGATGGCCAGGGATATGGCGTTGCTCATCTGCTCCTGGTCCAGGCCAAGAATCTTACCCGCGCCACACGCGGCGCCAACCACACTGAAAATGCCTTGGTCCCAACCTAGGTCACCGATGACTACCTGGTCGGACAGGCGGCAGAAGACCTCATAGGCCAGCGCAATGGCGGTCACGATGGTGCGTCCGTCGGACAGCATAGGGTCGGCCAATGCCAGCACGGCGGTGATCATGTCAGAAGGGTGTCCACCGCCGGGGGAGAAGTAGGAATCGTTGCAGTCTAGATACCGGACCATAACACCGTTGGCGAAGGCTGCCATGTCTGGCGAGGTGTAGACGTCAGTGCCGAACACCCGCGCCGGTGTGGTGCTGGTGATGGTTGAAGCCATGCCACGGGCAATCTTGGCTGGCTCGGAAACGAATCCGCCCATGGCGCAGCCCATCGTATCCACCAGGGTACGTTTCACCTGGTGGACTGTCTTGTCGTCCAGTTCCTCAAAGCTGAGCCGGCAGGCGTAGGATGCCAGCATTTCAGTCGTCCGGTCCATGTTCATGATCCTTCTTGCTTACGTTGCCTAGAATTTCTTTTACCAGCGCTATCCTGGGTTCCTGCCTTCGCAGGAATGACGGGTGGCGGCTCAGGTCTGACTGATGCGCATCCTTCGACGGGCTCAGGACGAGCGGTTTAGAGGAGCCCTCATTATTGGCCACCATAACCGTGGCCCTCAGCTGTCTTTCCCCCGAAGTCGGGAATCCATGTATCAAGCCTCAGATACCGTTTAACCGACGGCCATTCTGGATTCCTGCTTTCGTAGGAATGACGGTTAGGGCAGAAATGAAGAGGTGGGCAGGGATGACAGGTAAGGTAGCAATGACTTCAAGCGCAATCTCTGCAACCACAGGCTAACCCCATCCGTTAGTGGTGAGCTCCGACCAAGGTCGAGATTCTCGATTTATCGGACCTGTCGAACCATCTGCTTTCGTTGTTAAACCATTAAATGACCTATTTGAATACTGCTTCGGCCATGCGCTCCAGTTGATCGCCCATTTCCTTTTCGGTTTCCACGTGCTCCGGGCGTACCACCACGCGGTCAGCGCCCGCGTTTAGCAGGGGTTGAACAATGTCCTTCTGCGGCAGTTGTCCGTAGACCGTGATGGTGATCGACTTGGGGTCGCGGCCCGCTTCGGCGGCCATGGCGTCCAGCTTCTTGCGGCTTTCTTCCACCTCTGCCGGTGTTATCCGGTTGGGCATCCAGCCGTCAGCGTGGGCAATGACTCGGCGCAGTACGTTCTTGGCCATCCCGCCTAGGATGATGGGCGGATAGGGAGTCTGCACGGGTTTGGGGTATGACTTAACCAAGGGAAAGTCGAAGTACCGGCCGTGGTATTCTGCCTCTTCCTTGGTCCAGAGTTCTTTCATTACTTCGATGGCTTCTCGGGTCTGAGTCCACCGGTGATCAAAGTCACCGCCCATCAACTCGGTCTCTTCCCGGAGCCAGCCGGTACCGATTCCAAACTGGAAACGGCCTCCGCTGTAGCGGTCCAGGGTGGCAATCTCCTTGGCCAGCAGCAGCGGGTTGCGCTCTGGGACCAGGGTGATGCCGGTGCCCAGCTTGATCTTGGTGGTGACAGCAGAGGCGCGGGCCAGGGCTATGTATGGGTCGGTGAAATGGGAGTAAGTCCAGGGAATCTCTCCCCCAGTGGCCGGGAAAGGACTGTCGCTGTGGACCGGCACGGCCGCGTGTTCGGCGTACCAAATGGATTCGAAGCCCAAGTCTTCAGCCTTCTTGGCCATGAATGCCGGGTCGATGGTATAGGCCGGTAGGGGTACCGATGTTCCAACGTTCATAATCTTCTCTCCAGTTTCGTTTACTTGAGTAATTTTTTGCCCTTAGATTGGTTGGTAGCTGTGCTAAAAGTCAGCAATTTTTATTTGAATTATTACTAGTCGTCAGCGGGTTGCGATTCTGCCACTTGGGACTCTAGCAGGTCGAACCGTTCCCCGGCCATCTCGGCGACTCGATCAATGTCTTCTTCCAGCATGTAGCGTTCTGCCGTGAGGTCTCTCGCAACGCCTTCCACTCGGTCTAGGTAGTCTTCTTTAGATGCGTACCGTTCTTCGATGGATGGGCGTGGGTCGCCTGACTCCTGGCGGTCTTGACGGGTGAAAGTGAAGGGTACCGTAGAGCCCATGACCTTATGCGTTTGGCCTGGGCCGCCAGTGTCCGGTCTCCGCAGGTTCCAGCCCGTGACCGTTGCTAGGGGAACCGCTAGGTCAGGCAGACGGATACCGGCCAGGTCGTTTCCATCCTGGTCCACGGCCGTTGTCAAAGCCGGGTAGGGTTTTCCAGTGACCGGAGGTAGGTTTTCTGTAATACCTTCTTCGAGGCCGAAGTCATACCGGGACAGATGCCTGAAATGGTCTGGGAAGCCGAATCCAGGGAAGGCATCGTAGATTGGCTTTAGTGAGTCTGTAGGTACTGCTGTTCCGTCATCCAAGCGCGCGTGTTTGCTGGTGGGCGGTGAGATATTTTCACTGACCCAAGCGTCTAAGTTGGCGACGGCCGCCCGCATCAACGGCCGCCAGTCCACCCAGTTAAAGGCGTGTAAGCCAACGGCGCCAGTGGCCTGGACGTGGCCCAAGGGCAACACTCCGGGGCTGTGTTGGGTGCCAGCGAAATGGTAGATACGAACAGTATGGGACGGGACGATGTCCTTGGTACCGGTGGCATCGATGTGGGTCAGGGCTGCGTGGCCACCCCAGTATTCGCTAGAGGTATTGGTCAAGAACAGTTTGGGCGCTTTCCCCCTGGCTATGAGTAGAGAGAGTAGCCCGTCTGACACATTCGTTTCGGGGTCGATCTGCTGGATGTCTGCAAACGGGAACAAGCTGGCAGTGCTGGCTTCTACTGTGTTGGACGGCTGGCCGAAGCGCTGGTTGAACTCGCCGCGGCGGCCACCGGCGATATTGGCGATGATGCCGTCGAATACGATCCGGTCTTTCTCGTCCTGGTTCATGGCCAGATACAGCATTTCACGGAGGAATCGGCCGCTTTGGGATGAACCAAATGCCATGGTGTGTTCTATGTCACCGGCGCAAGGGTTGTCTGCGCTGTCTGAGTAGCGCAGGAATGAGATCAAGTCCCGGATTCCGGCCATGCCAAGTCCCACCACCGGCGCAGTGCTGGTGGTGTAGATGCACTGGTAGACCTTGCCGGGTTCAAACCCGTTTGCCATGCAGATGTGGGTGTCGTCAGGCACCACGCTTCCGTCTTTCAACTGGCCAAAAGTCCAATCAGACCTAGGGATCAAGGTGCTAGGGCCACCGTCATAGTCATGAACAAGAAGTTCGGCATTCGGTTGGTCGAGATTATTGGCGGGGTAGGGGTGGTGTCCGCGGTCGGAGAGCATCTGGCTGTTGGCTGCTTCGTTTGGTTGGAAGGTCACGGCGATACGTCCGGTGACCGGCCCGTTGGCGTATGACGCATTGGGAATATGAACCTTGAGGAACCCGGGAGTGGTGGGGAAATCATGCTGCCAGCCGCACCAGACCTGGGTATAGCCTCGGCGCATCTGAAAGCCGTTGCCTGGGTTCATTGGGTCGTTTTCCGGAGCGCTATTGATGCGCAATAGAGATAGCGGCCTGCCCCGGTTGACCACATCAAAGAACAGCTTGTGACTGCCCTTTTGCGGGTCAACGGGTTTTACGATGCGGAAGTCGGCAGAAAATTCCACCAGACCGGCCTGGTTTCTGGGCGCTAGAGCCACGTCGGTGATTAGCAAGTTGGCTGGGTTGCTTGGGTCGACGGCGAAGTGGGCTGTTCCCTCCAACCGTTCGTAAGCGCCCACGTCGCCAAAGGATTCGCCTTCGGCGTATGGGGCGCGTTCTGTGATTTCGATCGATGTGACTGACATTTGTTACTCCCCTGTTGCAGCGGCGGTGGGTTGAGCCCCCTGGTTGAGGAATTTTTCGATACGTCGGGACAGGCGGATGATGTTGGGCGAAGTTATCAGGGCCTGGCCGATGGACAGAAGCTCGTAATAGGCCAAAGGGACATCATTCAAACAGTGCCTGGCCCCCTCGGAATCAAGCAGCAGTTGCAACCGGCCATCGTGGGATTCGTCAGCGATGAAATCGAAGTCGAGATCATCCAGTTTCGTGGTGACGTATTTTATCAGGGCCCGGCGATTTACCGGCACGCCGTTGATCATGACGCCGGGCGAGTCTAGATATTTAACTAGCGGAATTGTAGCAATTTTGGGCACGTTTGGCGGGGTCAGGTTGATTTCGTCTTTGACTCTGTTGATGCCACACAACCTAGACCCGTTGATGATTGCTCCGCCAGCCAGGGCAAAGGCGTAATTCCTGCCTGGGTCTGAGACATAAGCCGGATGCAACGAGAAGCCCTTAATCTGAGGCGACTTTGGCATCCTCATGGACGTTTGCGCCTTTTGCAAATCACCGGCAACCAGCAGCCGAAATACTAATTGGCTAACGCTTTTCAGTGCTTCAGGTTCAGTACTATCACTCCCCAGAGTTTTAAGGGAGTTGACGTCTTCAATTACGCTTTTGAGCAGGTCACTTGCCGGGTCCATCAATCTTAATCCGAGGCTACAGGATGGTCTCTTGGTCAACTTCCAGGTCGGTTGGTGGGGCTTCACCCGCAAAGTCTTGCCACCAGGCGGTGAAGTTCTCGTCGCCGTGCTTTTCTTTCAGGCGGGACAAGTGGGCCTTCACTTGGGCCAGCACTTGCAGGTTGTTGGTATTGGCCAACTGGTAGGTCCGCCCAGCCCACAGCAGCGCGCCGGAGATGTCGTCCCGTTCCTCAGCCAACATGCCAAGCTGGCCGTAGGTGCGGCAGATACGGTTGACGTCTTGAATTTCTTCAAAGGCATCCCGCGCTTTCCCGTACCACTCTTCGGCTTTGTCCAGGTCTTTCTGTTCGTGGAAGAGCACACCCAGTTGGCGGCATTCGTCACCTTCGGAGCGGCGGTCGCCCAGCCCCTGCCATTTCCCAATGGCCATCATGTACCAGTGCTCGGCGTCGTCAACGAACATTTCCCTGGCCTGTTCAACCAATCCCAGGTGGTGGAACTCGATACCCATCTGGGCGTGGTTGTCCATACGGTCGCTGAGCTGTAGGGCTTGTTGGTACCAGTTCTCGGCTTCGTCGAACTGATACTGGGCGTGGCAGACGGTTCCCAGCGAATGGTAGACCAAGACCGCGTTCTCTTCGTCTCGGGCCTCTTCCAGCATCTCCCTCGCCCGTTGGTACCAGCTGGCGGCTTCGTCGTACTCAAACTTGTATTGGGAACAAAGACCCAATGACCGGTAGTCCTTGATCATTTCCTCGGCATTGTCGATGCGCTGGTGAATCTCCAGTGCTTTGCTGAACCACTCTTTGGCTTCAGTGTAGCGGCGGCGATACTGGGAGATCATCCCCAGACCGTAGTAGTCGTCGGCGGCGGCTTCTTCGTCCTCTCCGCCTTCAATGATGGCCAGCGACTGGGTATACAGGCCGTGGGCTTCTTCCAGTTGCCAACGGTTCTGGGCCACCTGGCCCATCTGGTGAAAGACTGCAGCAGTGCGCGGGTCCGTGTCACCGTCATCTTTGGTTACGAGGTATTCAAGTAGCTGCTTGTTGAGACCATCGGCCCGCTCAAACTCCTTGGTCTCGATGCACTCACTGGCTTCGGTGCCCATTAGATAGAGCCACAGTTGAATGCCGCCGGATTTCTCGGCTTCCTCTGCGGTGACACCGGTGACCTCAAGCAACTGACGGCGCAGGCGGCGCAGCTCCGGGTATCGCTTCTGCATGCGGAATACCTGGGCCAGTGGTTGTACCAGTAATTGGGCGTTTTCCCACTGACCGGCCTCCAGGGAAAGGGCCAAGGCCTGGGTGATGTTGCCTTCCTCGGCCAAAATGGCCGTGGTGCCGGCATCCTGGTTCTCGTAGAGAGTTTCCATGAAATAGTCGGCGGTGTCGGCGTAGACCCGGACTACCTCGTGCTCCAACCGTTCAATGGTGCTGGCCGGGAACTGCTGGTAGAGACTGCGTCCGTAGAACCACGGCAGTGATGGGTGTATCTGGTAAACGCTGGGAGTGATGGGCTCCAGAAATCCGCTGTTGCGGGCGTTTCTGAGCAGGGAACGCGTTGCGCCGTAGCCCAACGCTTCGCCCATGGCTGATTTGTAGACCTGCTCCTCTGTGATATGCGTCAGGATGTCCATCATGATCCGGCTGCGGAACATGGACAAGAACGGCAGGTGGACCCGGTTGCGGCGGGTCATACGACCGTAAGAAAGGTCCATTGCGACCGTCAGGTAAGCTGGGCGGCCCTCTTCATCGGCGCCCGGTTCGTGTTGTTCCAATGCTGCTTTGAGTTCGCCGACCAGTATGGTAGAAGGAACGTCTTTCAGCAGGGGCAGCGCAATTTCCATGGCCAACGGATGGCCGTGCACCAACTCCAATATTTCTAGGTACTCGGAGCCCAAGCGCATCGGGTCGGCCTTGGCCTCTTCTAGCAGCCTGGTGCCCAAGACGATGCGGTCTGAACCGGTAAGGCCCTCAAGGCGGCTGCTGCCGTGGGGTACGGTGACCCAGGATTCTTTGTCCCGGCGGCTGACCAATAGAATCCACGTCTGCCCGCCCTCGGCCACATCCTTGATGAAAGCGTTCAGGTCGGCCATCTCTTTGTTGTCCAACAGGCCCGGCGCTCCAGCGGGGAATCCAGACAGGTTTTGGAGGCTGTCAAAGACCAGCATAGCTGGGTTGTTTTGCAGGTAATCGACGACCCAATTCCGGCGGTCGTCGTTGCGCAGGTCGGCAAAATCCAGTCCGGCTAGGGAGGTGCCAATCTCATGAAGCACCCGTTCTAAGCCAGCGCCCACCTCAAATGCAGAATAGAAAACACCACCAGAACGTCCTCCGGTTTTGCGGAGCCACCCGGCCAGGCCCAAGGCTAGTTCAGACTTGCCGACGCCGACGTCTCCAGATAGGAGAACGACGGGTGTCTCGCGGAATTTACGTTCTAGATCCAACATTTCCGCATGGCGGCCAATCAGACCGTAAGGGCCGCCCCGGGGCAGTTCGGTGCCAGCGGTTTCTTCTTCTGATTGGGGTTGGCCAGGTGCCAACGGCGCAACTTCTTCAGCAATGATGGCTGCTGGTGCATATTCTTTCGACTCGAACACCACGGGCACCGTCCAGTCCCAGGAGACCAAGGGCCCGGTGGCTGAAGGACGCTGAGGGTGGTCCATCATGGCCTGACGCACGGTGGCGACGGCTTGGGCGACTGATGAGCCACCGCTGAGGCCCTTGAAGAAATTCTCGCAGAACAAAACCCGGCCCGCGCCGGCAATGGGCAGCGGCGCTACAACTACTTGAGGGACTCCGTTCTGAGCCAGACCGGAGGCAAATGACATAACGTCGTTCAATGCGCTGGAGGCTGAGGCATTAATCAGCAACACCGGGGTTTGTGTTCCATTCAGCAATCCGGCCATAGTGGCGGCGTCGACAGCGGTCGTTCCACCGGAACCGTCTTCAAGAATTATGCCCTCACTGGAGATGGTGAACCCGTCCAGGTGTACCAGATGGTAATGCCCTGGCTGGGTGGTTAGCTGTTTTTGGAGGCTGGCTGAGGTGGACGGTCGTAGGCAGTCTAGTTCAGCGGAGACAGTCAGAGATTCCAGGGCGGTCAGAGCTTCAGTTGCGATGCTGCCAGACCCCTCACCGGTGGGTGGGAGTAAGAGTAGTACGTTGAGTTGGTCAGTGGGTAGTTCACTGGTGAAACTCTCGATGGAACCAGACGGCGAACCAGACGATAAACGTCGGCTAATTCCGGAGAACCGGGACGCCAGATAGGTGTCTTCGCCGCCGTTCATCAGCTCCCATGGGATGCTGAGAAATTCTGGACGGGAGGAGACAATGGCGAGTTGGGGTGGCTCACCGCCAACGGCTTTATTCAGGAGTGATTTTGACTCGTCACTGGACCCAAATGCTGCTTGAAACAACAGTTGTCCCAGAGCTTTGAGACCGGTTTCTACGGCCTCAGCACGAGTCTTGGCGTCGCCAAACGTATCGTTTGGGTATTCATTGAAATACCAACGAATCTCCGCCAACTCGGTGTCGGACAGCGGCAGTGGGAAATTGACTGGTGGAGATGTCTCGGGCACATTGGAGTCGGAAAAAAGAGAAAGTTGGACCTGGTCAGAGTCGGCCAAGTCGACTATTTGTAGTAAGTTTGCCAAAAGGGCCTCCGGTGGAATCTGCTGGGCGGTTTAACCGGTCGTTTAAATAGAATAACCGACCCAAGACAATCGGGCCGGAAATAGACACTAATCTGGGTTAGGGGTTCAGGCTCGTGTTCACTCAAGAATTTAAGGAAAGATGAGCCTTCGGACTATACTATCACCGGCCTAATATCTCGTCCAACGATTCACGCCTGAAAGGTATCTACGATTCAATGTTTTTGCTAATCCCTCAGGAATGACGACGGAGTGATCAGAGTCTGCCTAATGCGCATCCTTTGACGGGTTCGATCAATCGAGACTCTCGACCTTGGTCGGAGCTCAGTACGAACGGTATGGGGAACCTCCATCAACTGACAGCACACCAGTAACCTCCAACCGTCTTTCCCGCGAAGGCGGGAATCCATGTATCACGACTCAAACATTGTTGAACCAACAGCTATCTGGATTCCTGCGGAGGCAGGAATGACTATGGACGGCCACGTATGCCACACCGCTCATCCTGAGGTTCGATAAAGTCGAGAGTCTCGATTTATCGGACCTGTCGAAGGACTGCTTGGGTTAAGCACGACTGATATCGGACAGTTGGTTCGACAGGCTCACCATGAGCGGACTTTAAGGGGGAAGGTTGTCTTCCCCCTGTCCTGATCACCGCTTAAGTTTGACCTGCTTTCCAGGCACCCATCCGCCAGTCGTCGGGACTGGGACCCGGGTCGATGATGACGTCGATCACTGCCGTTCTGCCGGACGCTTGGGCAGCCCTGAGAGCGTCGGGCAGGTCCTTAGAGTCGTTGATCTGAATCCCCCACGCGCCCATACCCTCGGCCACTGTGGCGTTGTTGGTGGGGTAGAACTCGGAGGCTATTTTGTGCCCCTCTGGCTGGTGGTCGTTCACCATGCCCAGGGTGCCATTGTTGAACACCACGCAGATAATCGGCAGGTCATATTGCACTGCTGTCGAGATGGCGTTAACGGTCATCATGTAGCCGCCGTCTCCGCTGATGCAAACCACCGGCTGGTCGGGATAGACCAGCTTTAGTCCAACTGCGGCTGGCAGCGCCCAACCCATGCCCGCAGTGCCGCCGGGGCTGTAGAAAGTGTTGGCCTGCTGGGCTCGGTAGAGATGGGCCATCCAGGTGCGGTTATTGCCTGCGTCCAGGGCGTAGATGGTGTTTGCGGGCATCGTCGCCTGTAGTTGGGCGATCAGGCGTTGCGGCTTCACCGGCGAGCTGTCTTCGTGCATCTCTGGTTGGTCGTGGAAACCGGCGGCATCGCGGCGGGCCTGCATACTTTCGGTCCATTCATTTCTATTGGAAGCGTTGCCTGGTGCTGCTTCTTTGGAAGCCTCAACCAATTGCTCCAGAATCGCCTTTGCATCTCCGATGAGACCAATCTCCACCGGGAAAGACCAGCCGGCATTTCTTTCGTCAATGTCAATTTGAATAATCCGCTGGCGGGCTGGGTTGAAGATGTCAGGACGCTCACCCACAGTCTCCTGTGAGCGTAACAAAGCGCCAATCACCAGCACTGTGTCGGCGTCGCCCACCGCCTTGTTGGCGGCTTCTTGGCCGTAGGTGCCCACCATGCCCAGGGCCAGAGGGTGATCCTCGGATATGGCGCTCTTGCCCTTGTAGCTGGTGGCCACGGGCATGCCCCATTGTTCGGCCAATTGCTGCAGCTCGTCGTGGGCCCGAGCCACGTGCACGCCGTTTCCGGCAATGATCACTGGCCGTTTAGACTCGTTTAGTATCTGGATCGCCCTTTCAATGTCCACCGCTGCGCTGGCTGGCTTAACTGTGTTCAAGAAACCGGCGGCGTTGTGGATGAAAGGTGGTGACTCCAGATCAACCTCCCCGCTGAGGGCTGCAGAGCGCATCAACAGAGTTGCGGGGCCGGGTCGGCCACTCACAGCGTGTTTGATGGCCATTTGGGCTCCCAACACTGTTTCCTTGGGGTTGGTCGCCAAGGTGGTGTACTTGGTCATGGCCTTGAATATGGACTGGAGGTCGATGCTGCCGTATTCGCCGGCGCCGGACTGGTTTGCGGGCCGTTGAGCGGCACCGCCATCGGAGGTATCGGTGATGACCAACATGGGGGAGCTGCTGAGCATGGCTTCCATGATCCCAAAGGCCGCGTTTGAGCCCATGAACAGGCCCTGGCCCATTATAGCTGCTGGTTTCCCGGCGGCACGACCATAAGCGTCGGCCATGATTGCTGCCACCTGTTCGTGGCGCACCAAGATGGTCTTGATCCGGTCCTGTTTGGTCTCAAGAACCTGGAAGATCTGTCCGGTGGCACCACCGGGGATGCCGAAGACATATTCGATACCGGCTTCCTCTAAAGTCTGGACAATCATCTCGCTGGCTGATGGCATGTATGGCCTCGCTTTTCGGCTTTGTTTCTCATTAATAATCTTAGTTGTTGACGCCCGGCGGGCGTTGAGGGGATGATACCCGCCGCCTATGACCGGGTCAAGAAAGCTAGCTTTGTTTAAAGCGAGGCTGAGGAAGGGTATCCCATAAGGACGGTGAGCCAGTTGACCCGCATCATGGGCAGGCGTATCATCCCACCAACCTGAGGCGTCCCAGGCACGGTTTCACTATTGGGTATCCTCAGCGGGCTTGGGGATACCCATTGCCCAATTCGATCACTTTGAGAGAAGAACCATGCGTGCTGCTGATGCCATTATCCATGCCCTAGAAAAAGAAGGAGTTGAGTATATCGCCGGTTTTCAAGGCGGTGGACTGAACCCCCTTTGGCCGAGTCTTAGGGAGTCGAAAACCATCAAAGTCTTCGCGGCTAGGAACGAGAGACTGGGTGTCGAGATCGCCGACGGTTACGCTCGCGCCACCGGCAAGGTAGGCGTGGCAATGACCGGCACCGGCCCTGGCGCCACCAATACTCTGACCGGAATTGCCGGCGCATTCGCCGACAACATCCCTGTTCTTCTATTGATGGGACAGGTCCCCTTGTCTCAATTGGGTAAACAGGTGCAACAAGAGGTCTCCGCTGACATCTTTGACACGCTGGTCAAGTGGCGAGGAACCATGGCCAAGGTTGAAGACATCCCGTCAATCATGCGCCGGGCCTTTACCGCCCTCCGCTCCGGTTCCCCCGGCCCGGTGGTGCTGGAGATGCCCAATGACGTATTGATGACTGAAGTTCCCGACGGTTCATTGGAATACGAGCCGGTCGGCCCCGGACATCGGGCCGCTCCGGACGCCGATGCAGTGGCCAAGGCCGCAGATTTGCTGGTCAACGCAAAAATGCCCGTTTTGAACCTGGGCGGCGGTGTCCTATCCGCAGAGGCATGGGACGAGGCTAAAGAACTGGCCGAATTACTGTCCATGCCAGTGGCGACCACGCTGGTAGCCAAGGGCGTGTTCCCGGAGAACCATCCCCTCTCCATGGGGATGGGCTGCTATCCGCGTAGTCGGTACGCCAGCGGAGCCTCGATGCACATGAACCGTAAAGCCGATGTGGTTCTGGCGGTGGGCAACTCCTACCGTCTGCCCAATGGTACCGACGGCCGACCGATTCCTGAAGGCGTCAGCCTGATTCACGTGAACGCCGATGAGGCAGACCTGAACAAACAATACCAGGCAGCCGTGCCGATTTTGGCCGATGCCAAGTTGGCCCTCAGCGCCATACTAGCAGCCGTTAAAGAGCGGGTCGGCCCAGGAAAGGGCGGTCTAAAAGAGGAAGTCGTTAGCGAGATCAAGCAGGCCAAAGACAAACAAGCGGCCGAGTGGGCAGACATCGTCAATGACACTTCAGCCCCCACCACCGGCTACCGAGTGGTGCACGAGCTGGCCAAGATAATCGACCCGGACAAGACCATTGCCCTCCATGATGCCGGCGGCAGCCGAGGTTATATGTCGCCGTTCTGGCAGGCCACCAAGCCCCGCAGCTACGTGGGCATGGGTGGCATGGCCGCGATGGGTTGGTCACTGGGCGGAGCCATCGGTGCCAAGCTCGGGCGACCCGACGACCTGGTGGTTCACCTTTTGGGCGACGCATCGTTTGGCATGGTTGGTATGGAACTGGAGACTGCCGTTCGGATGGGTATCTCCACGCTCACTATATTAGTCAACAATGAGGGCACCGGCGGAGGACTCCTGGGCATGAACGGCCCTACCGGACCGCCACCGGACATGGCTAAACTAACCGGCAACTGGAGCAAGGTTGCCGAGGGCTTGGGCGCTTGGTCGGAACGCGTGGAAGACCCGCTTGATGTTGGACCCGCCTTGCAGCGGGCCATCACTGCCACAGAAAACGGTCAGGCAGCGCTGCTAGAAATCATGATCAAGCCGATGGCCATGCCCAACACCCCTGACGACTGGTCGTTGTAAAGCGGTCGCCAACAGATTTCAGCCGTCAGCCATAGATCCCTGACGGCTTCGGAGATTAGATGAAAAGCATTGAGATTGACCGCAGTAAGCGGCTGAAGGACGATCTGGGTAAAGGGCATAATCGCTGGCACCCGGATATAACTCCAATAATCGAAGTGGATCCCGGCGAGGAAGTTTCACTGGAAACACGCGACGCCTCCGACGGGCAGATGAACGCCAGCGTGACGGTTGCCGACTTTGACGGTTTCGCCGGAAAGGTGGGACACCCCCTAACCGGCCCGGTTTACATAAAAGGGGCCGAGCCGGGTGACCTGCTGGAGATCGAGTACATTGACATCATCCCTCAGGAGTATGGCTGGACCCGCAACCGACCGGGTGCCGGGTTCCTGCGTGACCTGTTCCCAACGTCATTTGTCGTCCACTGGGAAATGAAAGACGGCTGGGCAACATCCAAGGACTTGCCTGGTGTGAGGCTACCCAATGGGTCGTTCATGGGTACCGCAGGTATCGCGCCGTCCCGAGTTCAGATGGATGCTTGGAGAGACCGGGAAGCCGACCTGGTCCGTCGCGGCGGTACGGCTTTCCCACCCGACGCTGAAGATGCGGTCCCGGAGGGCGTGATTGCCACCGAGGGTCTGCGGACCATTCCGCCACGGGAGAACTGCGGCAATGTGGACGCCAAGCAATTGACCAAGGGTTCCCGGCTGATGATACCGGTGAACGTGGACGGCGGGCTGTATTCCGCCGGTGACGGACACTTCGCTCAGGGTGACGGCGAATGCTGCATAACGGCCATTGAGATGGGCGCTACCGCAGTGGTCAAGTTTCACCTGAGAAAGGGAGAGGCCGCCCGGAATAACATAATCTTTCCCAGGTTCTCTCATCCCGGCTATTTCCTACCGCCGGAATGGGCCGCGCCCCGAAACTTTATCGCTACCATGGGGATGCCCATCCGGGAGGACGGAACCCAGGAAGGAGAGGATCTGACACTGGCAGCGCGTAACGCACTGATCCAGATGATTGACCTACTCCAAGAACGGGGTTGGTCCAAAGAACAGGCGTACATCATCTGCAGCGTGGCGGTGGACCTCAGGATTAGCAACGTGGTCGACCTGCCAAATGTCACGGTGTCGGCGTTTTTGCCTGAGGATATCTTCCACAGTTAGATTCTGACGTGGCTAGACGGCGATTTGTGGTTCATATGACCTGTAATATGGGTGCCCTCACAAAAACGGCCTTAAATAAGACGAGAGGACACCCATATTTTCTGGGTGACGCTGAAGAATGAACCCACCGGTGGTTAATGGCTTGGCAGCTCAGACTTTGTTAGTTACAGATAAAAATACAGACAAAAAGAAAAGCCCCATCCTGATCACGTAAGGACGGGGCTTTTTGCTAAAAGCGAAGCGCTTTTAAAGAACTAAGGATTCAAGGATTTAGCTGATACGCTTAACTTCGAGGGTTTCACCAGGAGCTAATGCTACACGGCGTACATTTATACCCAGTTTCAGGAGCCAGTAGCCGAGAGTAGCTTTGCTGACGCCTAGTTCTTCGGCAGTGGCCGAAAGACCAACCTCATTAACCTTCTCGGGTAACAGGCGCTCCAAGGGCCGCTGGAACTCTTTCTCTACGCGCTGCATCAGTTTCGTCTTCCTAGCCATGGTTCCCTCCGCATCTTCTGTTATTAGTACTGCTTTATACTGCTACCCGGACCATCGAGTTGCCAATATAATAACAGTGGCTTAGACGAACGTCAAGAGTTTTTTAAAGATTCTTTTAAATTAATTTAAGAAATGAGTTAGACATTAAATTTACCAGCACATACATAAGTTTAATAGGTGCTACTCATTAAAAAAGTAACCGAAGGGGTATTAGATATATGGCAGGCATAGAAAACTGGTTTTTGGACATAATTACAAACGTCTACGACGTCATGGGTTGGCCTGGTGTGGTCTTCCTCATGGGGATAGAAAGCGCGGCCATCCCCTTTCCGAGTGAATTGATCATGCCCTTGGCCGGTTGGCTGTTAATAGAAGCCAAAGGTGATTCAGCCTGGATGCTGTGGATGGCGGCCTTCTACGGTGCTCTGGGGAACCTGTTGGGATCCTGGGTGGCCTATTGGATAAGTTATAAAGGCGGACGCCCTCTATTAAAGAAGTACGGGAAATACGTGTTGGTGACCCAGCACGAAGTGGATCAAGCTGAGGACTGGTTTAAGAAGTACGGCGAGCTGGCGGTATTTGCCTCACGCATGTTGCCGGTGGTGCGTACCTTTATCAGCGTCCCTGCCGGAATAGCGCGTATGAACTTCTGGAAGTTCAGCTTCTACACGTTCGTTGGATCCTACCCCTGGAGTCTGGGGCTGGCCTACGGTGGTTTCAAGCTGGGGGAGAACTGGGAAGACATGAGGAGGGTGATGCGTCCCTTTGATTTTCCTATTGCCGGAATAATCATTGTGGTGGTGGCCTGGTTCATCTATCACCGCATCAAGACTATCAGGAATGAAGAACGGCAATAGCAGCACACATATTTTGTGGAGGATCCAGCCGTTATGGCCCATTTAACCGGCCCATTTAATAGAAAGTGTCGTTGACACGGTCATATCCGGACCATAAGCTGCCCAGTACAACCCGATTAGAAATTACGAAAAAAGGCGGCGCGATATGCAGGCTCCCACACTACGGGACGTCTACCGAGCTAAGAAGACCATCGCCCCTCATATCCCGCGCACACCGTTACATTATTCTTCTGGACTCAGCGAGATGCTGGATTCAGAAGTGTACTTGAAACACGATGAGCACCTCCCCTTGGGCGCATTCAAGGGTCGCGGCGGGATTAATCTACTGGCCAATCTCAGCGATGAAGAAAAGGACCGCGGTCTGATTACTGCGTCCTCGGGTAACCATGGACAGTCGATGGCCAGTGCCTGCAAGTTGTTCGGCGTGAAAGCGATTATCGGCCTGCCTGTAGATGCCAATCCCAACAAAGTTGCAGCCATGCGTGCCCTGGGCGCTGAGCTTGTATTCCACGGCGCAGACTTCGATGCCGCCCGGTTGCACTGTGAGACGTTGGCGAAGGAGGAGGGGTACCGGTTCGTGCATCCAGTGAACGACCCGTTGCTCATTGCCGGTGTGGGCACTCAGGCCCTTGAGACGTTGGAAGACCTTCCCGACGTCCAGGTGCTGATGCTCCCGTTAGGTGGCGGCTCGGGGGTGTCTGGCGCCTGTATCGTCGCCAAGGGAATCGACCCTTCTATAGAAGTGCTGGCTGTGCAGTCGGAACAGGCACCCGCCGGCTATCTCTCCTGGAAGCAGGGTGAAATCGTCGAAACGGAGATGAACACCTTCGCCGAGGGTGTTGCCACACGCTCAGGATATGAACTGGCCCAGTCGATCATCCGCGAGCTGCTGGACGATTTCTTATTGGTGAGCGACGAGGAAATTCACCGGGCCATCGGCACTTTGGTGGACAAGGCCCACACCCTGGCTGAGGGCGCTGGTGCCACTGCATTGGCTGGAGCAATAAGGTACCCGGAGAAGGTCAGAGGCAAAAAGGTAGCGATAACTGTGAGCGGTGGTAACATCACCGCCGACCAGCTCAGTAAGTCGTTGGAAGTCTACCGGAGTTAGAGTACCCGACTTTCTGGCAAGAATAAATGTAACGTTTAATGGGCCTGATGCCAAGACGGGGCCGTCCTTGAAGAGAAGGGCGGCCCCGTTATTTATGGACATATCCGCACTCATAAATAATTGATGTAGGATATTCACGGAGATATACTGAACATGGTGGAATCGATTAACAACCAGGCTGATTTTATTGGGGTTTGGTCGGTGCCACTCAGCCAATCGCCCGTGGACTTACTTGGGAATTCACCGTGGGCCACGTAGGCGTATATGGAGGGTCGGCAGTGTTCGATAACGTGTCTGAGCACCTGGACGAGGCCGTAAGGCTGGCAGAGCGGTGCCCGGAGAAATATCAGATCCCTTGCTTTGAAGCATTGATTCGCGTGCTGGCCCAGTCTGATTCATTGCCGACGCAGAACGGCGATGAATCGCATTCAATCAATGGGAACGGTTCCAACGGCACCACCACCGGCATCTCCACCGGCCCCTACAACAACCCTGCCTTTAATCCAGCCCCGAATAATGGTCAGCAGCAGTCCGGTGAACGCGGACCCATATTTATGAATCAGCACCAAATACCTGAGACGTCCATCTCACGGGTTTATCATTTGGACGGTAACTCATATCGTATTATCGTCAAAGACCTGAAAGAAAAGACCAACTCCAAGAAGCAGGTAAAACTGGCTTTGTTGCTTGGTATCGGCGGTCTTCTCGCCAGTGGGTCACCAGTGTTCAGCAAGGAAAGACTTATAGAGGCGTGCCGCGAGTACGGTGCCTATGATGCACCCAACTTTGCATCCCACATGAAAAAGCAGCGGGACATGTTCATCGCCCAGGGGAACGATTGGTCGTTAACCGTGCCGGCCCAACAACGGGCGGCTGAAGCCATCAAAGAACTGGCAAATTGAGTCCCAAAGCCCCCGACAGGGGTTTGTACTCACTAGAAAGCTTTAAGACCCCTTAAATGGCATTACACGCAACGGTTTCTGATTAAGCCTGCGGACGGCTGAAATAACGGGCTAACTCATCTCGACTGAACTGTGGTAGCTCTACCTCACCCGTCCGGCCAATGGATATCAGCCCTTCTTCCTTGGGCATCATTCGACCGATCTCCCAGCCGTCTATTCCCTTTTTTTCTAACCCAGAGAGTAAAGAGGGAACGTATTCAGGTGAAAGTGTAATAATAAGTGCACCGGAAGCCAGCAGTCCCAAGGGGTCCAGGTCCAGCGCTTGGCAGACCTCTATAGTCGGCGGGAGTATCGGAACGCTACCTTCTTCGATGGCTAGACCAAGACCCGACGCAGTAGCAACCTCCCTTAACCCGGTAATCAGACCGCCTTCGGTGACATCGTGCATTGAATGTACTTGTGCAACAGTGCAGGCCGTACTTGCATCTGTAAGTACACTTATCCCCAGTAAATCAAGTAAATTAATACATTGTGTAATAGTGTCATCACTTACACCCGCGTCCCGAAGCTCCTGTGCCCGTTCCAAGGCTAAAAGCGCTGTGCCTTCGATTGCGAGGCCTTTAGTGACAATAATGCTGTCACCCTCCTGTGCGCCGCCCGTTCTGACCAGACGTTCTCTCGTGACCTCGCCCAGCATGGTCCCGGAGACAATCGGACGGTCAATACCGTAAGTAACCTCGCTGTGTCCGCCGATCAGCGCCACATCAATCGAGTTGCAGGCGTCCAATACCTGGTTGAACAATTCTTCCGCCTGGTCCTCCGTGAACTGTTCCGGGACCAGCAGCGTGGCTAAGAACCAGCGGGGAGTGCCCCCAGTGCAGGCAATGTCGTTGGCGTTGACCTGGACTGCGTACCAGCCGATGCGGTCGGTGGCAAAGGTTATGGGGTCGCTCTTGGCCACCAGCAGTGTATCGCCCAAGTCCAAGACCGCAGCGTCCTCGCCCAAGCCAGGGCCCAAGAGGACCCTGGGGTCGGTGACTCCTTTTTTTTGCAGTAGCTTCTCTAGTAATAAAGGTGGGAACTTTCCAATGTCCACTTGAACTCCTGAGCGGCCTGCCTGCCGGGTTTATTACCTGGGTTTTATTATTCGGGTTTTATTATTCCAGGTTCTTATTCTCAGCCCAGTCTCTGCACCAAGAATGCGAGGGTATAATAGTCCAAATTGATAAGACCTTTCCAGACCAACACCAACTCAAATACGCACCCGGAGCGTAGACCCCACAGAACAGTACTATTAAAGCGACAAAATGCGCGTCCTTAATGCGAGTGACGGGGGCGGCAGATGCACTAAAAATCACGCCTGTGCGTTGACACTGAAACAGAGCTTGTGATAAAAATAACAAAGTAATTCCCTGCTTAGAATTACCTTTTAAACTGGATAATATGGAGTCTGAATAGATGAAAAAACCACTAGCGATTCTCGTTGCAATGATGAGCGCGGTAATGCTCTTAGCCATTGCCTGCGGTAGCGACGAAGCGGATCCCAATGCCACCTCCACTCCGGCGCCGCCCGCCACGGTACCAGCGGAAGACCGAGCCGCTGAGCCCACGGCCGCCCCGACTTCAGTCCCAGCCACCAAAGCTCCGGCACCCGTCGGCGGCGGCGATGCTACCAGGTTGGACATCGATGTTAACGGCGACGCCCTGCAGTTTAGCCTTTCAGATATGTCTGCAACAGCTGGCACCGAGGTTATGGTGAACTTCACCAACTCCTCTGGCGTCAACTCCCATAACTGGGCGTTGGTTGAGAACGGCACCAAGGACGCTGTGGCCGCTGACGGCACCGGCGCTGGCCCGACCAACAACTGGCTGCCCGTGGACGACTCCCGCGTCATTGGCAACACCGTTGTGTTGAGCCCCGGACAAAGTGATACGGCAACCTTCACCGCCCCGGCGGCAGGCACCTATCAGTTTGTCTGCACCTTCCCGGGCCACAACTTCACCATGTTCGGTGATTTCATCGTCAACTAGGCTCTGTTCAGAATGCGCAGGGCCAAGTCGGCCCCGCCAACCTGACAGCTAAACCAAGCAAGCAACAAAACCGGCCCTGAAACCAGGGCCGGTTTTTTATTGCCATTAATAACCGGCATCGATGCCAGATCGATTCCCGCCCGTGAATCTGGCGCGATTACCATACTCATCCGTTAATTAGATTTACAACCACTGCCGTGTTTGATAGCATATCTTGGCTGGACTCACTCGTGGGTCGAGGGTCCGGTGTTTCATGTGTGGGGCGTTCGTCTAGCGGCCCAGGACACCGCCCTCTCAAGGCGGAGATCAGGGGTTCAAATCCCCTACGCCCTACCAACCACACTGCAGCAAACAAAAAGCCCCCGGATCATTCCGGGGGCTTTTGCAGTTTCATGGTTTGCCATTAATCCGTGGCAGTGGTGATGACATCCCCTTCTTTAATAACCCCACCGGAGAGAATCTCGCAGCTTATTCCTCCGTTTTCCCAGAGCTCGTTGTATAGGCCTGGTTGGTTTAGGAGTTTTTCTAGGTAAGGGCAGGGGCGGGTTAGGCGATGGGCTTTTAGGCGTACCGAGCCGACGAAGAATTCAGTTCCGATTAGGTCGTTGATTTCTATGCCCTTGGTCAAGATGTTCCGGCGGGACTCGTCGGGCTTTACGGTGATATCGAACTTAGCCTTGAGGGATTCTAGTATTTCACTTTGGATCAGGGTTACCTGGCGATCGGGTTTTGGCTTTTTTGAGTACGTTCCTGTGCCCAGGAAATAACGGTCTCCTTCTAAGCCCTTGCCGGCTACCGCGTTAATTTGCTCGACCTGTTGCATGGGAGCCTCCATGCGGTCGACGGTAAAAATCGCTACGACACTGCCTGTTGCAACCATGAATCTACCCCTCAAACAAGTTTTCGATTTTCAGATTATAGACCGATGCGGGATGCTTTTGTAACGGATAACGTTTGTGTTATTGATTGCTGACTGTGTTAAGTCCGGTGGGAGTGAGGGTATACCCGCAGTCGAAAAACCAATAGAATGCCGACTGAAACTATTGGCTTAGGAGGCTGTATGGCAGTGGACGACATGGTGAAGGAAATCACCGAAAAGCTGGGCGAAGAAACCGACCTGAGTGACTGGCTATTGGTTGATCAGACGACGATCAACGCATTCGCCGGGGCGACTCGAGACCACCAATGGATTCACGTTGACGTGGACCGAGCCGCCAAGGAATCCCCCTTTGGACAAACCGTGGCCCACGGATTTCTTACGCTGTCCCTGATTCCCGGTCTGAGTGGAATGGTGGACGCAACTAAGCCTGCCTACCCCGGCCTCAAGCTGGCGGTCAATTACGGCCTCAACCGAGTGCGTTTTCCGAACCCGGTGGTTGCTGGTTCCAAAGTCCGCTGCCGCAGCAAATTGGTCGGCGTGGAAAAAATCAGTGATGATTGCATCCAAGTAGTAAAGGGAGTCACCATAGAGATTGAGGGACAAGAGAAACCAGGCTGCGCCGCCGAGACAGTATCCCGGTATTATTTCTAGAACTATCGGAAATCAGCCGTAGCGCCCCCCTGGCGCACCCGTGATAATAAAAGCCTCCATAGTTACCCGGAGGCTTTTATCTTGCCGTTTACCTGACACCGCAAAATGCATCGCCACTGGTTGGTGGGGTGACATAACGAACCCAAACGCAAAATCGGAGAGCAATGACCAACGCGATAGACACGGTTATTTTTGACCTGGATGGAACCTTGGCCGACAGCCAACCAGCAGCGCTGGGAGCGACCATCCAGGCGTTGTCCCACTTCGACATAGCGTCTACGGAGGCCGAACTGAGAGAGGTCTTTGGTGGCGGCGCGCGAAAGCTGCTGTACCACTTTCTGGAGCGAGACCTGGGCGCCGAGAAGGCCGATCAACTACTGGAACAGGCGGTCAAGTTGCGTAGCAGTCTGCAACTTGAACTGAACAGCCAAGTAGTACTGCTGCCCGGCGTGAAAGAACTGCTGGCCATGTTGAAAGACAACAACTATCGCGTTGCCCTGGCCACCATGAGCAGCCGTGCGGTGGCTGAAAGCGTGTTGGCCCACCAAGGGATTGAAGGCTACTTCGACTCCGTGCTGGCCATAGATGACGTAACCGCAGGCAAGCCAGACCCAGAAATATTGGTCAAGACTGTGGAACGGCTGGGCGGAGAGGTCCTTCGGTCTGTCTACGTTGGCGATTCAAGCCACGACTTAGAGGCCTCGGTCAACTTGGGGATGCCGTTCTTGTTGCTGGACTCGGGTATCTATGTCAGGGGCGATGCGAGGCAGAAGTTGCGCGAACAAGCCGGACAGAACGGGTTCCCCATCGTCGGATTTGACGGTCTGCTGACCATCGTTGACGCGGTCAGGGGCTACGAAGCCTAGTCCCAGTGCGCTTCCATGAGCCGGACCCAGGTCTTTTGGGAGATGTCCAAGCGGCGGTTTCTCAGCGGCGATTCCTGCTGTCTTAGCTCTTCATCGACGCTGGTCTGTTGGCTGCTGGTAACCCGGGTTTCCTCCCAATGGGTTGGGCTGTGGTAGCCCGTTAGCAACAGTATCTCTATGGGCTGAGTCACGGCTACGGTGCTCCATAACCCCAGGATGCAGGCACCCTGAGATTCTATCCGAGGCCAAATGCCGTTCTGAGAACTGTGTACAAAGTCTGGCAAGTCGGCCGGGTTAATCAAGAACCGCCGACAGCCGTACACCGCCCGCTGGTCTTCTTGGGGCATCTGGGCCTTGGGTCTGGACGCAATGGATTGCAACAGACGGACCGACTCTTTGGCGACCAGGTCATGGGGCGATGGCGAGACACTGCTTTGGGCCGCTTCCCACGCTTGGGCGTCTTCAAACTCAGTGACTTGCAGGTACTGGTTGGGAGGATCTCCGATGAGGCCGCTCAGCAGGCAAAGGGGCTGGCCGCCTTCAGACTTCAGTTTGGGCCACAGCACCGTCTGGCAGTATTTCTGGTAGTCTGCCGCTGATTTTGCGTGGGTTTGCGTCCGTCGCTCTTCATAAATCATCGAGTTTTCTCCTGCTTTGTACCGCCCGTACCGGCATTAAATCAGAACCCCTGACGTCCGCCTACCATATGCTAATATTGAAGCGATGCGAATAGCGCATAATCTCGCAGGCTAAGTGAGCAGTATTTAAGCCCAAACTCACCGATTCCCAATAACGAAGAGACCCTTGGTAGATTCTACGGTCACATCATTGTCCGTGACCGGCCTTTATTGAACAACTGACATCCGGGCGCATTGGCTATGTACTAGACAGGCTGCTGACCCGGCTATCTGATTTCCCTCAACTAAGGACTGTAAACCAAGTCAGGCCAAGTCAGGACAGGCTGGCCCTGTTCTGACTTGCTTTACCACTGACCTGGTACAGATCCCCCAAGGCATGTTGTTTTGCAGCGTTGCGCTGTCATACGCCCTCGCTACCTCCTCTTCTGTTTGCAAGTTCCAACGCATCCTTAATTGGCATTGGCGGACTATTAATGTTTAATGTCGCGCGTCTGACCCAGGTTCGCATTGAATCCCTGGCCGGACTCACAGTTGCCCTGGCGTTAGTGCCAGAGGCGGTGGCCTTCGCGTTTGTCGTGGGGGTCCATCCCCTAGTGGGGCTTTATGCTGCGTTCATCGTTGGGCTGATTACTGCCATCAGCGGCGGACGCCCCGGCATGATCTCTGGCGCCACCGGGTCGTTGGCTGTAGTCATGGTGTCGTTGGTCAGCGAAAACGGAATTGAGTACTTATTTATCACCGTGGTTGCCATGGGTGTCATCCAATTGGCGGTGGGAGCGCTCCGGCTGGGCAACCTGATTCGCATGGTGTCCTTCCCGGTGATGCTTGGGTTCGTGAACGGCCTGGCCATTGTCATCGGCCTGGCCCAATTGGAGAGCTTCAAAGTAGAGGGCGCTGACGGCACCAAGGCCTGGCTGCCCATTGAAGAAATAGCCGTTATGGCCGGATTGATTGCCGTGACTATGACCATTATCTACTTGGTCCCCAAGTTATCAAAGCGGATCCCCGCCGCATTGATTGGCATAGTTAAATAGCCGTTATGGCCGGATTGATTGCCGTGACTATGACCATTATCTACTTGGTCCCCAGGTTATCAAAGCGGATCCCCGCCGCATTGATTGGCATAGTTGTAGTATCGGCTGCTGTGATTCTTGGTGGACTCGACACCCCAACAGTTGGCGACCTGGCCAGCATCTCCGGCGGCCTGCCAGAGTTCTCCGTGCCCGACGTGCCGTGGAACCTGGAGACGGTCAAAATCGTCCTACCCTTCGCCTTCATCTTGGCCGGTATCGGGTTGATTGAGTCGCTGCTGACCCTTTCGTTGATTGACGGAATTACTGAGACCCGAGGGCAGAAAAACCGCGAATGTATGTCCCAGGGTTTGGCCAACGTGGTCACCGGGTTCTTCGGCGGTATGGGCGGCTGCGCCATGATTGGGCAGAGCATGATTAACATAAAGTCGGGCGCTCGGATGCGCCTGTCGGGAATCTTGGCGGCGCTATTCCTGCTGCTCTTCATACTGTTCGCTTCGTCGTTGATTGAGCAGATACCCATCGCGGCGCTAGTGGGCGTGATGTTTGTGGTGGTGGTCGGGACATTCTCTTGGTCCAGCCTGCGTATCATTCGCAAAGTCCCACTGTCTGACGCCGTGGTCATGGTCATTGTGTCCGCGGTTACCGTGGCGACCGACTTGGCAATCGCTGTGGTGGTTGGCGTAATCGTCTCCGCCCTGGTATTTGCCTGGAAGACTGCCCGGCACATCTACGTAGACGCTGGCGTTGGCTCCACGCTGCATCACAAGGTGTATAACCTTCACGGACAACTCTGCTTCGCCTCGGTCAGCACTTTCCAAGACCTATTTGACCCGGCAGACGATCCGGCTGAGGTGGTCATTAACTTTGCCAACTCCAGGGTCTGGGACCACTCAGGTATGGAGGCCATCGTAGACCTGGCCCAGCGCTACGACCGCGCGGGAACCCGGTTGCACTTGCTGAAGCTGAGTGATAGCTGCGAAGACATGCTCTACAAGGCCAACGTGATTGCCACTCGCGACGACACATCCGAAGACTCCAGCTACCGAGTCACGGTTTCAGACCTGGGTGACACTGACTAATCATCAAGCCCTGTTGTCGAATGAATAACCAAAAGGCCCTCGGTTTACCGGAGGGCCTTTTTGATTGGCCTAGGTTTACCAATCAACGAACCAACCCGTTCATGTATCATGATGCCCTGAATCAATTCAACAGGCCAACAGGAACAAATCAACCAAAAATGACCACACCAGAAACCACAGCAAAAATACTCGAGTCTGAGGTTAATGCCGTTAAGGGGTACCTCGCCGGGTTGTTGGAATCCGACTTGCAGAAACCCAGCGCCTGTGAGAATTGGTCGGTGGCCGACGTGATGGCGCACTTGGCCGGGCAGGACCATGCGTTGGTCATTAGGAGAGGTCTGGAAGGTGATTACTCACCGCCCGAGGGCGCACCGGCAGTGGCGAACCATAATGAAGACGAGTTTGCCCAGCGCATCTTCAATCGGGCGTTGGCCACTAAAGAGCAGCACGGCGGAGGGCTGACCTCCTACTTGATACAGCGGCTGGAAGAAGTGGTTGAGGTGTTTAATAGCGTTGGCCCACAAGACTGGGAGAAGCTGTGTTACTGGCCCCCCGGACCAGAGCAGGTGCAGACGCTCCTCAGCCAACGGGTTGCTGAACTGGCGATGCACACCTGGGATATCAGGTCGGTTTTGGATGACCAATACCACCTTTCTGACGACGCTGTCTCGGTGTTGATCGACGGCGTTGACCGGGCGGTGCGGCGGGCGTTTCGTCCCGACCCTTCTATCAACACACCAATCACCCACCGGTTCGTCATTGAAGGGCCATCGGAGACCAAGAAGGACATCGTGATTGGTTTTGCCGGAGCAGAGATTGGCCCCGCTGGCAGCGAAGAACCCGACGTTACCTTTGAGTGTGACGGCGAGTCCTACGTGCTGATAATGTACGGCAGGATGAAGATTTCCGACGCCCTAGCCCATGGCCAGTTGTACTTTGACGGCAACCCCGCGTTGGCCGTTGGCTTTGGACGTCGGTTCGTCGGCGGCTAAACCTACAATAATGAGTTACGCCCTAGCTCTGATTTAACTCTAGTCGTTCGAAGAAAAGGGATGATGGACCCAAGAATTAGCATGGTTACGTCAGGGGTTAGCGACATGGCAGCGGCGGTCAAGTTCTACGAAGAAGGGCTTGGTTTTCCCAGAATGGAATCTCCGCCAACGGTGGCCTTCTTTACCCTTAATGGAAGTTGGTTAGGACTCTACAATCGGGATTCCATTGCTGAAGATGCCAACGTTTCGCCGGAAGGAAGCGGGTTCAACAACTTTGCCTTAGCACATAATATGGCCTCAGAGACCGAAGTGAACCAAGTAATAGACGAGGCAGTTTCGGCCAGCGCCACACTGGTTAAGACGCCGCAGAAAGTGTCCTGGGGCGGTTATTCAGGGTACTTCAAAGACTTGGACGGGCACCTGTGGGAAGTTGCTTATAATCCCTTCTTTTGGATTGGACCTGAGCAGACGAATGCCACAATCTATGATGATGGCCTCTGATTAGTCGGCGGGCGACGCTTCCGGCGTTGCATCGGGACCTTCTTCCACCGGGGCGACTTTTGGCAGCCATTCCAACCATCCTGGCAAGTACCAGTTCCACCGGCCCAGGAGTTTCATGGTGGCTGGCAGCAGTATCACGCGGATTACGGTGGCGTCGATGAATACTGCCACCGCCAGGCCCAGTCCAAACTGTTGGAGGCCCAGCACCCGACTGGTGGCAAAGGCGGCAAACACGCCGACCATCACCGCCGCGGCACTGGTGATCTGACCGGCCGTAAGACGAATGCCGGTGGCCACTGCACGTTCGTTCTCGCCGTGCTTGTCATACTCTTCTTTGATTCGGTTGAGCAGCAGCATGTGGTAGTCCATGGATAGACCAAAGAGGATGCCAAACAAGAACAACGGCAACCACGTCTCGATTATCCCGGTCTCCTCTGAGCCAAGGATTCCAATTCCCCAGCCCCATTGGAAGACCATCACCAGGACACCATAGACCGCGCCAACCGATAGCAGGTTCAGCGCCAACGCCTTGATGGGAATGATGATGGATCGGAACATCACCAACAGCAGCAAGAAGGACAACCCCAGGACGAAAGCAAACACGTAATAGGCCGAACTGAACATTCGGTCTCTGAAATCGATGCCCTCTGCCGTGTCTCCTGCAACGTAGACTCTGGCAAGAGTGCCTGAAAATATCTGGGGCACAATCTGCTCTCTGAGCAGCATAACCGCATCCTCTGACTCATCATCGTCAATGTTTCCGGCCAACGGCACGTTGATTCGCGTTAGGTTAGCGGCGTCGTTGGTGATGGAGTCAAATGGCCCCAAGAATGCGGGGTCGCCGTCCACCCTTTCTATCAGGGCTGCAACGGCAGCTTTGATCTCCGGGGAATTGACGTCCGGCGCGTCCACCACCACCTTGGCCGGGACGATTACGCTGCTGGAGAAATGGTCCTCCAGTAGTTCCAACGCTCGCTTGCCTTCCAGGGCGTCGGGCAGCGCATCGGCCCCGGCGTTGAACCCCAGGTTCATGGAGAACACCGGGATTGTCAGGGCGATCAGTGCCGCGATGGTCAGGCTGGCCAGTGGTAGCGGCCGCGCCAGTACCCAGCCGGTGATGACCGACCAGATGCCGCCCTGATCGGATTCTTTGCCCATGAAGGGTATGCGCAGTCGGTTGACGTTATCACCGACCAATGACAACAATCCGGGCAGCAACGTGAGCGAGGCCACCACCGCCACAAACACCACAATGATGGCGCCCAAGGCCATGGAAATAAAGGTAAAGTCTCTGGTTAGCATGAGCCCGCCCAAGGACAATATGACTGTCACCCCGGCGTAGAAGACGGCCCTGCCAGTGGTGTTGGCGGCCACGGTAATGGCGTCGATCTTTGCCCGGCCTGCCGTGCGCTCCGTGCGGTAGCGGCTGATGATGAACAGGGAATAATCGATGCCCACAGCTAGGCCCATTAGGAGGACCATTTCTGCGTACAGTTCAACCAGCGGGTAGACCTGGCTGACCAACGAGGCGATGCCAATGGCGGTGAAGATGGAGCCAAGGGCCATGATCAACGGTATGATCGCGGCCACCAACGCCCGAAAAGCCAGGATCAAGATGACCAGGCCAATGACCAGAGAATAAATCATGATTCGGCTGAAATCTTCGTCCAAGATCTCATCCAATTCGTCTTCAATCACCCGGAAGCTGATTACCCCTATCTCAAAACCGGCAGTATCCTTGGAGGCCTGTCTTACGGTTTCGAGAAACGGCTCAACGTCGATATTACCGGTCGAATCTTGGGGGTTCTGTAGCAGGACACTGCCCAATACTGCGTGGCCATCGTCTGCAAATAGGCTTGGGTCTGGAGCGTCGTAGTAGCTGAAGGCGTTCAGTACCTGAGGGATTTCTCTAATGGTCGCCATCACAGAACTGACGGCGTCTTTGAATAACTGGTCATTGGCATCTAGAGATGGGTTGCTGAAGATGATGCCTTCGCGTCTGGTGTCTGCCGCGCTCTCAGCGTCCGCACTTGAAGAGGGAGCAAACCGTTCGCCCATTAGTTTTGAGCCTTTGCCAGACTCGCCGACACCACCGCCATCATCGTCGCGGATTTCTGCACCGATCATGGAGATTGATAGTACCGCCAGTACGATGGCCATCACCGATGCCAAAAGGATCAACCAGTGGTGAACGGCGCTCCAACGGGCGATGCGCGCGGTGAATGAAAGGCCGGAAGTAGTACTGCTCATGATTCCGGGTGTCTCCTAATTACGACCCTGCCGGATTTGGCGTGTCTCTCTAATGCGATAGACAATAGTAAACATCGTAACACCCGAATTTGTTAGCTGGCAGCATCACTGGAGTGGGAATCCCGTCTGAGGAATAGATTCAGCTTGTGGGCTGATTATAGGTGCCGCGGGGGACATTTCGGTGCGGCCGACAAAAATACGGGATACACACTACGCCCGGCGACTTTACGAATTAATCCTGAGAAGTGGATGTTTCTAGAGGGGGTTGCGGGAGGGCGGGGGTTGAGGACAGCGAGATGTTCTGCCGACCAGAGCATTTGCAGCGAGTTCTAGACTGCTTGGACCGCTGCTCTCAGGTCCTCAAAGCCAAGGTTACCCGAATGCAGCTTGCCGCCAATCTTAAAGGATGGCGTCCTTACTATGCCGTCGGCGATTGCCGCCCCGTGTTGGGCCAGCACCAGCTTGTGGTAGCTGCCTGACTCTAGTTGGGGCCACATCTCTTCCCAGTCTATGCCGGCAGCGATGGAGAGCCGGCGGATTGAGTAGAGGTTCCCTAGGTCAGTGCCCATATTCCAGTACTCTTTGGAAGCCTCAGCGAAGAACAATCGGTCCAGGCCCCTTTCTTTGGCGTAGGCCGTTGCTGCGTGGATCGCCAGGGTACTGACGGACCGGTTGGATGCGGGTTCAGTATCCGAGCTGACGCCACCAAGGGCCGACCTATAAAGCGGTTGTCTCCGACCCGTCACCGGCGCATTGGATAGGTTGTTTGGCACGACGCTCTCTTCAGCGAAACCGGGTGAACCAGACCGGACTAAGAAGGGCCTGCGGTCAATCTCAAGCTCGATCGATAACGCCAGGTCAGCGAGGCGGTTCAGCCCGATGTAGGAATGGGGACAGGCGTAATCAAACCAAACGGTGATGGCTATTGGCGGCATACTAGGACTCTCAGCTCTGGCTCAATTCTTTGGCTTGTTTCAAGACTTTAACCAGGGCGTCCATGGAAAGCACGCCGGTGTTGGTGTTGCGTGGGCTGGGATGGTACGAGGCGACCATCATGGGTAATTCAGGCCCAAACCGGTAGACTTCACCGTGTAGGAATTTACCCCGCACTCGCTCTTGTGCCATGTCGCTTAGTGTTTGCAGAGCAGCTCGGAATGCTATGTGGCCCAGCGCCAAAATGACCTTCAAATTTGGCAGCGTCTTCAGTTCTTTGACCAAGTAAGGTAGGCAGGTACGCTGTTCCTCGGGCGTTGGTTTGTCGCCAGGGGGGACGCACCGCACCGCGGCGCCAATATAGACGCCGTTGAGGATCAGCCCGTCATCACGGTGTTCTGATGTTGGTTGGTTGGCCAAGCCGGCTTCGTACATGGCGGCCGTCAAGAACGATGCGGAAGGGTCGCCAGTGAACACCCGTCCCGTCCGGTTTCCGCCGTGGGCGGCCGGTGCCAGGCCAAGCAAAACCAATGGCGCGTCTGGGTCGCCAAAGCTGGGTACGGGTTTGGCCCAGTAGTCCCATTCTTTGTAAGAAGCGCGCTTCTCTTTGCCGATCTTCTCCCGCCAGTCAACTAAGCGAGTGCACATTCGACAGGCCACAATTTCTTCAGTGAGGGCTGCCAACTGTTTTATATGACTATCTGACACTAAATAACCCCGTGATATTTTTAGGCATTTGATCGGCCTGATATGGGTAGTCCCGGTGCTATACTCCGGCCCATGACAGCCGTATCTCTACTGCTCGTTCTTCTGTCTGCCGTTGCCCATGCATCTTGGAACCTGCTGCTGAAGCGGGCGGACGACCCGCAAATATTCGCCTGGTTGTTGCTGGTCGTCGCTAGCATCTTGCTGGCCCCACTCGGTATTGCGCTGCTCCGGTCAAATTCCGTGGGATTCCCAGGACTATGGTTCGTCTTAGCTACGGTAGGCCTTCATGTCTGTTACTTCAACCTGCTGGCCAGGGCTTATGCCCAAGGAGACCTTTCTTTGGTTTATCCCGTGGCCAGGGGCATGGGGCCAATGCTGGTTCCGGTGTTGGCCGTTATTTTTTTGGACGAGATTGTCGAGCCCACGGCAATCGCCGGAATCGTTGCCATCATCGGCGGGATATACACAATCTCATGGTGGGGCAATTTCAATCAAGTTCTACGAAGCCCTCTGCTCTTCCTCAGATCAGCCGGAATGCGTTACGCAGTGCTCACCGGACTGACCATAGCCGCCTATTCCATCGTTGATAAAGAGGGAGTCAGCCATATCCAGCCGCTACTCTACATGTATTTTTTGAGTATCGGTACTGCCGTGATACTGGCACCGTACATCCTGGCCAACAAAGGTATCTCCGCAGTCGAAGCGGAGTGGCACGCCAACGCATTACCCATCACAGTGGCCGGATTGCTGACGTTCGCTGCTTACGGGCTGGTTCTGACTGCTTTTTCCCTTTCGCGTGTCAGCTACGTGGCACCAGCCAGAGAGGTCGGCATAGTGATTGGCGTCTTGATGGGCATCTTCTTACTTAAAGAACCATTTGGACGCGGAAGATTGCTTGGATCAGGGTTAATCGTCGGCGGGTTGGTTCTAATCGCCTTCTCAGGTTGATGTCAAATCGCAAGCTATTTGGTTTGACCCCTCCAGACATAATGTATAATACCCGGAGCCTAAATCAGCCCGTGTTTTTGATTGGGCCACCCGTTGGGTCTGGCCGCTAATTAGGGCAAATCAGTAAAGCAAATAAGAGGGATTTGATGATTAACCAGGAACGCTTGGTCAACGCATTCTGCGAGCTTGTGAAGATCGATAGCCCGTCCGACGAAGAAGAGGACGTGGCCAGGCATTTGACTGACCGCCTGATTGGACTGGGCTTTAGCGTTGCCAGAGACGCCCACGGCAACGTTATCGCATCCGAAGACGGTGATAACCCACTGATGCTCTCGGCCCACATGGACACCGTGGATCCGGGACGGAGCATCAAGCCCCAGGTGGACGGCGACATCATCCGTTCCGACGGTTCAACCATCCTCGGCGGCGACTGCAAGGCCGGGTTGGCAGCAATCTTTGAAGCGCTAGAGTCGGCCAAGGAAGACGGCACTCCCCGGCGGCCAGTGCAGGTGGTGCTGACCAGAGGTGAAGAGATTGGCTTGGTCGGCGCGGCCAACCTGGACTACTCCATGATCCACTGCAAAGAGGCCGTGGTCTTTGACGGCAACGGCCCGGTGAATACGATTACCGGCGCCAGTCCAACCTACATGAAGTTTGACGTGACAGTGACCGGTCGGGGTGCCCACGCGGGTGTTGAACCGGAGAAGGGGATCTCTGCCATTCGCATCGCCAGCGAAATCATCAATGACATGCCCAACGGTCGGCTGGACGAGGAGTCCACCTTCAACGTGGGCCTGATCTCCGGTGGCACCGTCCGGAACGCCGTTCCGGTGGAGGTCACCTTTGGTGGCGAGTTCCGCAGTCGCAACACCGAGACTGTTGACTTACTGGGACTCCAGGTGAAAGAGGCGTTGGACCGTGCTAGGGCCAAATACCAGGAAGCCACCATCAGGGAAGATTTGGAAATGATGTTCCAGATGTATACCCTAGACCCGGACGAGCCGGTGGTGCGGCTGGTTACCGACATGCTGAAGGATATGAAGCTGATACCAGACATCAAGCCCTCTGGCGGCGGCACCGACGCTAATGCCATGCGGCTAAACGGCATCGACTGCATCGTGGTCGGCATGGCTACCAATGACATGCACACTGTGAACGAGTACGTGGTGATTCCAGATCTGATGGCCACCGCCCGGCTGTGTCAGAGTGTGATGAGCCCCAATCAATAGGCCAGTAGGCTAATTAACAAGGAACCAATTAAGTGGCATCTTTATGCATTCGGGATGCCCTTACGAATTATTTGCGGATTATTAATGGAGGACAAACATGAACGGAGCAGAACTTAAGCAAACTCTAAAGTCAGGTGGTCGGGTATTCGGCACCATGATTTCCATCGCCAGAAACCCCAAGTGGATACCGATTCTGGACACCGTGGGTCTGGACTACGTGGTGATCGACACCGAGCACAATTACCGGAGTCGCGGCGAGTTGGGCGACTTCCTAATCATGATGAACACCACTGGAGTGGTACCCATCGTCCGAATTCCGATCCCTGACCCGCACTATGTGACCATGGCCATGGACGCCGGAGCCCAGGGCATCTTGGCTCCCTACTGCGAGACCGTGGAACAGGTGCGAGAGGTGGTTGCTGCCGCCAAGTGGCGTCCCCTAAAGGGTGAGGCCGCCGAGCGAGTGGTGCTGACCGGAGAGCACGTCAGCGATGCCACTCGGTCCTACCTGGAAGACCGCAACAAGAACAGTATCTGCATCATCGGAATCGAGAGCGAAGCTGCGGTGAACAACTTGGCGGCCATGCTTGAGGTTCGGGGCATCGACGGCATATTCGTCGGCCCCAACGACATGAGCATCTCCTTGGGCATCCCGGATCAGTACGACCAGAAGATCTACCAAGATGTGGTCAAGAAGGTCATCGACATGTCAGAAGCCAAAGGTATCGCCACCTTGGTGCACCAACAGACTCCTGACCTGTCCGAGTACTGGATCTCCCAAGGTGCAAGGTTCATCCTCCACGGCACCGACCGTCGTGCGCTGACCGAAGGTTTCAAATCAGACTTCGGCCAACTGAGGGACTTCGCCAAGAAACAATAAATTCTCTCTGGCTGCGAAAACAAAAAGGGCATCCCGATAACATCGGGATGCCCCTTTTTATTGGAAACACCTAGGTCGACCAGCGTTGGCGTAAGGGCAGGTTTCTAACCTGCCCTGTTTGTGGGCGGCCATAGAATTGTGGCAACCAGGTTTTCTGCGCCCCCGGCCGTTCGTCTTGGTGGAGATTGGCCTACCCGGCACAGGGCGGGTTATAAACCCGCCTCTACAGGTTGGGTCGAACAGTTCTAATCGCACCCGGCGCAACCGCGCGCCCCACCGTCATTCCTGCGAAGGCAGGAATCCACTGCGCCAACCAGTTATTGCCTTACGTCGGTGTGTGCGGCTTAACTATTAACCCGAGTGTTCCCCGATGAAGTCCAGCACCAGCTTGTTCCAGGCCTCTGACTGCTCCCAGAAGGCGGCGTGTCCGGCCTCTGGGACCACGCCAAAGCTAGAGCCGGGTATGTGGTCGGCCACGATCTTCATCATGGCCGGGGGCGAGAGTAGGTCTGCGCCGCCGGTCAGAATCAGCACCGGAGTCTTCACGGCTTCCAACCTGGCAAAAGTCATGGGGCTGCGGGCTGACTGACCCTGCTCCGGGGTGATCTCGTGGCGGCTGGCTTCTTCTATCTCCAGCCACTTGGCCACGCCATCAGGATTGGACACTCGGTAAGACGGCCCAACCTCCCTGAGCACTATGGGCAGGTTTGATATCTCTGGCGGTCGCAACCGTGTTTGTACTTCCATGTAAGACTCATCAGATACCCCGGTAAAGCTGCTGGACACACTTAGGCTAATCACCCGGTCCGGGTATTCCACCGTGTAATCCAGGCCAACAATCCCACCCAGCGCAGTGGCCACCAGGTGGAATCGCTTCAGGCCAATATGGTCGGCAAAAGCCTCCAAGTCGTCGGCGGCAGACCCCGGATCAGCCTTCTTGTCAGTTACTTCTGATTGGCCCCAGTTGCGGCGGTCGTAGGCCACGCAGCGGTACCCGGCGGCGGTGAAGGCCGGTTCTTGGTTCACCCAGCAATCGGTGTTACCGGACGCCGCGTGGAGGAACACCACCGTTGTCCGTTTGTCGTCGTCCATGCCGGCGGTGTCGGTGAACCAGAGTCGTACTCCGGGAATTTCTGCGTAGGGCATCTAGTGGTTCCTCCAATCTGATTCTGTCTAATCGTAACCTGGTCGTTACCTGGTCGTTACCTGGTCGTTACCTGGTGGTTACCTGGTGGTTACCTGGTGGTTACCTGGTCGTTATCTGATAACTTGTAAGTCAATCTATCAGAATCGGGGCGTGTTTGGAGGCCATTAGGGCG
>Ga0209501_10000827_pt1 | contig 36520 bp, 51 predicted proteins | sample ArcticOcean_MG_C_4_FD_187434 | JGI IMG/M metagenome (GOLD analysis project Ga0209501, IMG submission 187434) | Marine microbial communities from western Arctic Ocean - ArcticOcean_MG_CB4_134 (SPAdes) (version 2) | ecosystem: Environmental > Aquatic > Marine > Oceanic | place: Arctic Ocean...
CTTGCCAAGAGATTTTGGGAGTGGCGTCTACTCCAGTATGGAATACAGCAAGCGGGATCGTGGCGGTAGTCTCGACCCTTTTACTGGCACCAACGAAGGTCGTGATCGTGTTTGCTGCGGACTCGTAGATGTACGTGTCACCGCCGCCGTCGAGGTAGAACTTGTTGGTGGGCGCTATTTCGATCTGCCCCGCTTTAATAGCCAGCGCCTCAGCGCCGCCTGCAAATACCTTTACCGTGTTTGCGGCGGACTCGTAGATGTAGGTGTCGCCTGTCCCAGATACGCCGTCAAGGTAGAGGCGGGCGGTCGATGCCCATGCGCTATTGCTTGCGAACGAGCTTGTGCCCGTGACTGAGAGGGTGGTCGGTATTGCCACGTTCCCCGAAGTGTCCATCGTGACCCCGGCTGTCGTGCCCGCCGAGAAGCCGGAGCCTAACTCGAATAGGCCGCTGCTGCGGTCAATCCCGATGCGATATGTGCGCGAGCCCTGCGTCTCAAAGACAAGGCGAACGTCATCGCCCGTCGCTGTGCCTGTGTTCCGAATGAACGCGCCAATCGGTGCCCCAGCGCCGTTCTTGTCTATAGACTGATCATATCCTGAGACGAGGCTTCCGATTGAGAAGGCACCGCCGACTATCCCGCCCGTGACGGCCAACGTGCCGCCGAAGGTAGAAGCAGGCGATGTGCCTCCTGTGATCGTCAGGCCTAACGTCCCAGTCACTGTCGAGGAGTTGTTCGCCGTGTAGAACAACATACTAGTCGCGCAATTGATGCCAGTTGACCCACCGATATACATAACGTTCGTGGCTGCGCGGGTGTACACCCCCATGAGCCACACAGGTTCTTCGGCGTTCGTGTAGTTCGGCACCGTGATGACGCCAAACTTTTCCGTGGCGTTGGTGCGGGAGGCCAGTGCCCCGATGTCAGCCCCAAGGCTCAGGGCTCCGCTGTTCTGGTAGTCACCATAGGACAGCGTAGTGAGGGAGTTGAATGTCGCTGCGCCAGTCACGGCCAACGTGGAGGAGAGCGTGGCCGATGTGCCCGCCACCAATCCAGTGAATGTCGCGCCGCCGTCGCTCCAGAGGGTAGACTTGACTGCCGAACTATCCTCCATCTTCAAGAAGTAGTTGGTGCGGTTGTTTTGTGCCGCCGCACTGAAGTCTAGGAGTATCCCGTAGGGGCTGGATGCCGACTGACCCAATGAAATCGCCGCAGAGTTTTCAAACGAATGGGAGATCACTATGGCGGCGTTCGTTGGCGCTCGACCGACACCGATATTCCCAGTCAGCGTGCTTGCGCCCGTGACTGAGAGGGTGCCCGCGATAGTGCCACTGGCGAACCCCGTGATGTCCCACGTTGCCGTGCCGCTGTCCTGCGAGACAATAGAAAGGGCGTTAGTGTCGCCCTGTATGTAGAAGCGATTGCCCGATGCGCGTTGCACCCGAAGGATGCCGCCGCCCGTTGCGTCCGAGGTGATTGTGCCCGCGGCGGACACCGTGGAGGAGGCCGAGAGCGTAGTGAAGGAGCCGTCCGCTGGGGTCGTGCCACCTACGATGCCGTCGAACGTGCCGCCGTTGATGTCTGCCGTCGTAGCTACCAAGCTCGCAATCGTGCCCAGGCTAGTCAGCGACGATGCCGTCACGCCGGAGGCCAGCGTGGCACCTGTCAGCGTTCCAGCGGGGGCTGTGCCTGTGATGTTGCCGGTTACGTTGCCCGTGAGCGCCCCCGTGAATGTCGTAGCGTGAACGCCCGCAGCTTCGATGGACGAGAGCGTCTGGACTGTCGCGAGGTCGTCGGTCGAAGTGTACGCGGTCCACCTATCGGTCGCCTCGACCCACACCCAGAAAGCATCCGTGCCGCCGCGTTCAGCTTTGACGCCGATGTAGGACGAAAGGCCAGTATTGTTGCGCGCCAGTTCGATCACCGGGTCTTCGATGGACAGCGTATCCACATTCAGCGTTGTGGTTGTCCCCTCCACGGTGAGGTTGCCGGTTACAGTTACATCCCCCGTGACTGTGCCGCCAGCAGCAGCGAACTTTGCGTCGAGCGCCGTCTGCAACCCTGTCACGTCACCTATGACGTGCGTATGGCTGCCGAGGTATGCCGCCGCGACGGGTGTTCCCCGCCATTGTCCGCTTGTAATAATGCCGAGACTGACCAGCGACGATGCCGTGACACCGGAGGCGAGTGTGGCACCCGTGAGCGTTCCAGCGGCAGCAGTGACAACGATGTTGCCAGTGCCGTCGAACGACACAGCGTTAATCGTGCGGGCAGTTGCCAAGGCAGTCGCCGTCGCAGCGTTGCCCGTCGTGGAGCCTGAGCTTCCCGAGGCGTTGCCCGTAAGGTTTCCAACGACGCCAGCCGTGGCCGTAACAACGCCCGTCAGCACGGAGGTGGTAGACACGGCCAGCGTGCCCGTGATCGACGTGTCGCCGCCCGTTGGGGCTATCGTGAGGTCGCCACCCGATCCGGTGGTGATGTCGGTGTAGTTGGTCGCGTCATACGCGGCGCGGACCTGTGCGGTGGTCGTGCTCGTAAATGCTGCGGGCTTATATGCCATGAGTTAATTCCCCACGAGGGTCGCGAAGCCCCCACCAAAGATTAAAAAGTCAGCGTTGCCAGTACTAGCCGAGTCGTCGGGCGTCACAAACCCCGTATGTACCGTGTCGGTCACCATGTTGCCGGTAGCCGTGACCATATCCACTACCGTCAGGAAACCAGCAAAGTCAGCGTGGGCTATGATGCGGCCAACGACTACAACCGCTCCAGTGCTTTCTTTCCACTGGTTGCTAGATGCTATGGCTCGGCTGGTCATGGCCTACTTCAGCGGCCCAGGGATCTTCGTGTCCTGCTCGTCAGCCGCCCCTTTGCGGATCGGGCCAGCGATGTCAGCAGCCCTACGGTCGGTGCGCACGAGGGCAACGATGCCCGCTACGATGGCGATGGCTACGATCAGCGGTATGATATATCCCATTATGTCCATTTCATTACTCTCCAAGTCTATACGGACTGTTCTGTTAGTCGAAGCATAACACCGTCACGTTAGCCGCGACCGCAGTGCCCGAGCTTTCTTCTTTATAATACCCCTCAAAGTAGAACACGTCGCCATCCACCACGCTGCCGCCGCTGTGCGTAAAAGATGTCGCGCCCGTCGCCGTGTCTGCGTAAGCGGACCACGCGCCCGCGTTCTTCTTCCATCTCCATGTGACGATACTGTCCCTCGTGCCCGGAGATGTGCCGTTGGTCCACGTCACCGTGAGCGTTACGCCTCCGCACACGTCGTCGCTCGATGCGCTGAATGACAGCGGAGCCGTCGGGCACGTTCGGCCCTCCACCGCTGCGGTGCGGGTGCCTGCGGTGCCGACGTTGCTTTCCGGTTCGACTTTGAACCACTTTGAAGTCTGCTGAGTTGTGAGGTTGACCACCAAGAAGTCGTCTGCGTTGTCGGCGTCGATCTCTACATATGTGCCGCCGGACGTGTCGGACTGTAGTACGTTCGCGTCGGACGCACAGATCGGCAGCGTCCACCGCAGGTACACATGGGAGTCTTGTGTCAAGTCGCCCGTGGGGTTGCTGTCGTTGCCTGGGTTGATCGAGAAGCCGGTGGGGACGCCCGGACCAGCCGCGTGGTTGTAGCCGTCCCAGTTCGTGATTCTGATGTCGCCCGATTGATCCACGCTGCCGGAGCAGTTGTTGGTGGTCGCGTTCCGCAGGTCAGTGTTCACGTTCTTGCTAGCGCCAAAAGTTATACCCAATTCCGCATATAGAAGTACGAGGCCGTCAGCGATATGCCACGTCATCGCTCTAACTCCTCAATGCGAGCGAGTAGCCCCTGAATCGCACGCACGCAGTAGGAGACTCCACCACGGGCGTAATCAACGCCCAGCATCCCGCTGTCATCGGCGAACACCAATTCAGGGGCAACGGCTTGCACCTGTTGCGCCGACACACCGACACGGACACGCTCGTCTGCGTCTATCGTGTACCGGAAAACGTCGAGCCCGGACACCACGGCAAGCGCACTCGCGGGGGTGACGGAATCCAGTACGGTCTTGAGGCGTATGTCTGAGGTAACCACAACGTCGGTCAGCGTTATGGTAGCGTCTAGGTTGAGCGTGACACTTCCACTCGCGCCACCGCCGTTCAGGTTGGTTCCCGCCGTGACCCCAGTAATGTCGCCGGTGTTGGCGGTCCAGCCCGCGTCGTTGCTAAATATGGAGAGCGGGATGAGGGAGATCGTCTCTGCATACTGAGCGCCAGCAGTGGCGTCCACGCACACTAGGCGGTCTGTCGCGGTCAGCGCGCCGGTATGCTCTGGTAGCTCGTCAAGGCTCAGGGTGATAGCCGGTGTCGTCGTTGCTGTGGCGACATCTAGCCCAGTACCAACGGACAAGGACGTGACTGTCCCCGCAGAGTTCGTGAAGCCCGTCGTCGTGTTGTCAAAGACCCCGAGGCCGATCTCAGCGAACGCCTTGCGCCCCTGCACGCCCCCGTCGAGGAGGACCATCTCATCCGCACTCGTTACTGCTGCCGTGTTGTCTGGCACCTCACTCAGATCAAGCGTGATGGTAACCGTGCCGGATGTCGTGATCGGGTTCGTGCCGGTGAGGTCAATGCCGACCCCCTCGCCAAGTGTAACCGACGTGACCGTCCCCGTGGACCATCCTGCGTCATTGTTGAAGATGGTGAGCGGGATAAGGGAGATCGTTTCTGCGTACTGTGCGCCTGCTACGGCATCCACCAGAACCAAGCGGTCAGTGGCGGTCAGTGTGCCCGTATGCTCCGGCAGTTCGTCAAGGCTTAGGGTTATGACTGGGGTGGTCGTGCCCGTCGCGACATCTAGCCCCGTGCCCACTGTGACCGCCGACACCGTGCCACTAGCAGTCGCCCACTCTGGAATCCCACCCGTGCCTACCGTGAGCACCTTGCCCGCTGTGCTGGTAACGAGCGGCGTCCACGCGCTTCCGTCAACGGTGGTCATAATGTCGCCCGCCGCCATCTGCGAGCTGTTGAGCCCCGTCCCGCCGTAGTTGGCAGCAACCTTCGTGGCCGTCCACGAGCCCGTGATAACGGCTGTGTCCTTTATAACTAGGCCGTCGATGGTGACCCCAGCCGCAGCCGTGCGCTCGACGATGTTGTTGGTCTTGAGGCCGCTGGCGTTGGAGAACGTGTGCAGTGCGGAGATCGTGCGCGCTGTACTTATGTGTACATAGTTCGCGTGGTCATCGTCTGCCAATCCCGCGAGGGCTCCGTGGTCAGCACCGACGTTAGTGATCGCGCCCGGATAGTGCCACGTCGAGCCGTCCCAGTGGATGTAGTCACCTGCGGGATCACCCACGCGGAGCTCGTAGTCCGTGCCGTCCTTGCCCATGAACACGCCCACGCCCGTCAGCGGTGCGGTAGCCGCGCCCATCATAATCCGTTCGGTTGCCGCGCTGATGCTGATGCTGCCCACCGCGATCTCACCGGCTGTCAGCGTCCCCATGTCGGCGTAAATGGCTGAAAGCGTAGCGCCCGTGATCTCAGCCGCCGTGATTGTACCTGCGGTGATGCTCGCAGCCGTGATGGAGTTCACGCCGATGTTGTCGCCGTTCAGGCCGAGCACACCGACCGCCGGAACGTAGAAGCACCGTTGACCAGAACTCGCGCCAGCCGCCGCTCGCTTCGCCACAGCCATGAGGACCACGCCGTCACCCGTCGAGGTCGCGGCGGTCGTCGTGACTTGCAGGACCGTCGTGGACACAGCGGCGTCGAAGTAGATGTATCGCAGGGCGTTGGTCGATAAGTCGCCCGTGTTGCCTGAGTTGATCGAGTAGGCAGTGCCGTCGGCCATCGTAACCGTGCCGCTCGTCCATGCTGCGGTGTCCCAGTCAGCAGACGAGAACACTATGTCGGTGACGAAACTCTGCGAGTCCTCTGTCAGCTTGCCAGCGACCACGATGCCGTCTGCCAACTGTCCAGAGGCGGTGATCTTGAAGCGTTCGGCCTGTGCGCCCGCTGGGAGCCCGTGGTCGGTAGCTGTCGTGTCGGCACCCGTGCCGTCTGCGTTCAGGTACGCCACTACGAGAACTTTGATTTTCTCGCCATACGCGAGGGTGGACGCGGCCAGTGAGATCGCGAAGTCGGACGAGAAGCCCGTGGCGAGCCCGCCGCCTGTGGCACCCGTGCCCTGTGCCTCTGCCATCGCTATCGTCGGGGCCGTTGGGTCGGTGCCCACGTTGTACGCATACGCTACCGACTTGGCGCGGTCAGTCGTCCATCCGTCGATGACGACCGAGCCGTCGGTCTGGTTAACGGTCGCCTCAAGAAACGCCACGAAGTCAGCTTCAGTCGATGTCGGGAAGATTAGCACCCGCTCCATGTCGCCGAACGTGCCGTCGGTCTTGCGCCCCTCCACTTGGAAATACCGAATGAAGCCAGCCTCGGGGATCGCGACCGCATACTCCACTGACGTGTTCCGGTCTATCGTGTCAGGTACCCGAGTATCCACCGGCCACTTGTCCTCTGTGTACGGCTGCTGTTCTTGGAAATCGTGAATAAATGACATCGCGAGGTTCGGCCCAATCGTCCAACCGTACTTGATTGTAGTGGCCGTGCGGCTGATCTCGCGGAAGTCCTGGAGATTGAGCCGAGCCGCCGCGTCTACGTCGTTCGTTTCCTTGCCCGCACGCACCCGCCACGTCCCACTCCCTGCGCTGGGCTTGCCGCGTGCCCGTATGGTCGCACTAGATAGCGCGCCTTGGGCAAACTGGAGACTGATCGCATAGGGCGCGAGCCCTTGGGCGCTGTCGTAAACAAACTCATTGCCGGTGAACGAGTTCAGATCAACACTTGGCTCGCCGGGCCACCACGCGCCGATAGTCCGTATGGATTGGTCGGCGTCGGGGTCTTTCGTATCCGTGAGCGCAGCGTTGATGAGCGTTGTCGCTGCGGCAGACGAACGGATCGGGCTGTCCGTCCCTTCCGAAATCTTCATATAGCGACGGATGCCGCCATACGTCGATATGCTCGTCGCGTCTTCTGCCGTCACGCTTTGGTCAGCGTCACTTCCGTCAACGTAGGCGACAACCACTACGTTACGGATGTCCTCCTCAATGATCGTGAGTTCTTCAATGTCCGCAATTTGTGCGAGCGTGAACGTGTAGTCGGCTACGGTCTTGGCCCGGCGCGGTTCGGTCAGCGTCAGCACGGCCACGCCCGAGGAGTTGTACCGATACCACAGCACCCAGCCGATAGACATTGCAAGTGCTTGGATCGCGTCCCATACGGGCACTATGTCGGGTAGGTAATTGACAGACAGGGCGCTTCCCGTAGTCCCGCCAGCCGCCACATCGTCTACCGTAACCGGATAAACACCGGACCCCATGACATCATCTAGAACGGCCTGTATCGTCGCCTCGATGGTCGTGGCTACGGCGTAGGTGTTCGGGGCCTCAATAAACGTGCGTTTGAGTTTGTAGGCCCTGTCGTGTAACTCGATGCGGATGTCACCGTAACGCTTCGGCCAGTACGGTTGTTTCACGAAGCCGCCGAGGATCTCGTGCCAAGACGCGCTACCGTCAGCCGGGCGAGCTCCACCCCTAGCGGTCACGGCGAGTTCCAACGTCGCAGAGCGGCCAATATGGATCAGCGGCGATGCCGTCACCCCGTCATCCAGTACATTGTAGGACGAAGCCACCAACGGACTCAGTGAATCGCTCGCAGTGTCGTTGATCTCACGCCATAGCGTTACCTCTGCCGTTCCAATGGGCGAGTCAGGGTCAGGAAGGCGCACAGAGCCGTCCTTGAGCCTGTCAGAGATGTCTATCAGCGTGCCCGAGCCGTTGGCTACCTTTAGCCGCCAATGCTCGTCATACGCGCCGCTCTGGAGTAGCGTGAGTTCACCGGCTACGAGGTCGGTACGCATCTATGTGGTCCGTAGTTGGTAGTGCCGGTCCAGTTCGATTGATTGACCCCTGCCCTTGGCCCTACGGATCTCGTCCATAACGGCCTGCGCGGTTTCTTTCGCGTTGACCGCGCCGTTGACCACGATATTCCACGTCTCACGTCTCGACATGAGTGTGTCATCGTCATGCGGTTCACCGCCGACGCCCGTGGTGACGCCCGTGGTCCCGACGCCCCCCGTGGTCCCGGTGTTGTTCCTGCCTGCCTGCTGGCGTAGGAACGCGAGCGGGAGCGCCTTCGGGATGTTGACCGTCGCGGCTGTGATCGCGTCGGTGAAGTCATTGGTCGCGCCGATGGCTTTCCGCGCAGCCTTGGAGTTCGCCACCATGTCCTTGCCCCACTGTTCCATCCCCTGCCCGACATTACTGATGAAGTCTGGGACGAGGTGGTCAATGAACCAGCCGAGCGCCTGGATCAGATAGCCCATCGCCTGCTGTCCAATCGTGAAGGCGACAGCTACGGCCTTGACCACAGGCACCAGCAACTCAAGCACAGGCGCGAGCGTCTGCCCGATCAACGTGCCGACGATCTTGAGCGGCTCACGCAGAGCGTCGATCACAGGTTGTAGCGGTTTCAGCGCAGCGGATACGATGTCGAACAGGGCAGCAATCGCAAGCCCGGCAGGCCCGAACTTCGCCCACAGTTGGTCCATGCCACTACCGAGCGCGTCCATCGCACCGGACAGCATACCGCCGCCCTTTTTGTCGGGGAACCGAGGGCCACGAAAGCCGCTGGGCGGTGCCTTGAATGGGTCATCATCGGGGACGGGGAGCCCACCGGGTGCCGACAGTGACTCGAACTGCGGGGTGTACCGGGCAAACGTCACCGCCACATCACGCACCGACCTATTGAGTGCGTCAATTTCCGAAGTCATTACTGTATCGAAGTCCGTGGCTGTTGGAGGCGCTTCGGTCGGTGCCATACGCGGCGGTAACGGACCACCACCGGCCAACCCACCCGGCACATTGAGGCCACCGTTTTGCATTGCGGCGGCGAGTTGCGCGTTGTTCAGGTTCCAGATGCCGTCAGCCGCTTCATTGGCGGCATCGCCAATTGTCCGCAGCTCTGACGCTTGGCCGTCGTGAGCTCTACGCCATAAGTAGATCCCTGTGGCGATGGCACCGACCGCGAGCGTAAACCATCCGACCGGCCCCAACGCGAGTTGGAGTATCACGAACGCGCCCGAGAGGCTATTGACTGCTAACGTCAGCGCACCGAAGGCAATAATGGTCGGAGCAATCGCCGCCGCCCATGTTGCGATCTGGAGCACGAGCCACGCGGCTGTCACAAGTCCGATGGCCTTGGCTACTGATACGAAAGCGTCAGCTAGACGCCCAGCCCATTCGGTTAGCACATCTTGGTTCTCTACCACAACGCCTGTGAACTCTTTGATCTTGGCCGACATACCGAACACTGCCTCGGTGAACGTCGGCATGGCTGGGTTACCAAGGGCCACCATAAGATCGGATATGTGCCGCCTCATCGAGCCGAGTTGCTTGCCAGCCGTTTCCAGCGCCGACTCGTATGCCCCTGCGATCTGGCCCGCGCCTTCCAGTACGGCGTTGGCCCTTATCTGCGTTTTCTCCATCTCCGTGAATGAGTCTGCCGCCCGCCCCGCAGCAGCACCAGCGGCATCTACCGCGCCGCCGAAGTCGATAAATAAACCCATCGAGCGAAGCACGCGGCTCTGTCCGGTGCTGATACCCGTTACCAGTTGCTCAAACGCTGCCGACGAGTCAATACCCGCAATCACCGCCGCGTCCTGCGCGATCCGTGCGAGGTCCGTAGCGTTCGCGAGGTCGATCTGTGCGCCGATCATGCGGGCGATGTTGTTGCGTGACTCGACAGCCGAAATGCCTGTCTTTCGCAGCCCTGACTCAAGCGCGGCCATCTCCGTAGCCGTCTTGCCCACGTTGCGGCCCAGCACGTCCATCACAACGCCCAGCGTCTCGTAGCGGGCTGCAAGCAACACGGACTCCTTCGCCTGCCTCGCCAACGCAAGCGCACCGAACGCGAGCCCTAGAGCGCCGAGCGCCCTCTGTAGCTTGAATGAGCCCCGCTTCAGTTGCTCGAAACCGCTTTCGGTCTTCTTGGTGGCGGTGGTCGTCTTACGAGCGGAACCAGCCACGCGGTCCAGCGCGTTCTGTACGCGCTTCGCGCCAGCTTCGGCGTCCCGTGGGTTAATCCCGATTCGTAGTTCAGCCACTTTCTCGCCGTTTGTTGACGTGGTTTATGTAACAGTCATCCATCGCTAGTATCAGCCGGTGGAATACCTCGAAATCGTCCACCGCGTACCGTGCTGCGTACCTATCTATCGTCGTGAACGGCGTACTGCTCACGTCCATCCCGCCCGACCTGTCGCCCGACATCTGGTGCCAAGCCTGCCACACGTCCACTAGGTCCGGGTCCACGTCCGGCCATTCCACAACGAAGCCCGGTGGGTCGCCCGCTTCTATCTTCGCTTGCACCCACGGCTCCTCCCGCATTGCCCCGTAGTCGGCTACCCATCTGAGGCAGTTGGTGAGTTTCCCGAGGCTTCCCCGATGGCTTGGTCCCGGTACGCCTCCGCGTCGTCTGCGTAAATCCTCACAATACTGAGCAGGTCCGAGTAGTTCGGGTCGCCCAATAATTCCATCGCCGCCTCTGTCGAATACGTCACCTTCTTGCCGTCTAGCGTGACCGTGTGAGCTCGTAGCTTGCCGCCCACCGTCTCGCGCCAATCAATCAGCACCGTCTCGGCCAAGACCTTTGCGAATATTTCGTCCTGCTTTTTCGCCGGTAACATATCCAGCGCGGGGCCTTTGTACCGACCTGCGTATTTCTTAAATGCTGCCTTGCAGGCCGGGTTGTTCATCCGAGCGATCAGAAACTCCGTGCCCTCACCGATTGGTTGCCATACACCATCGGCCTGTTTCTCGGGGTCCGTCTTAAATTGCTTCAAGTCCATTTCAGAATCCCTCTTTATGGAACGCGCGTGATGTTTACTGTGTCGCCTGTTACGGCGTCCTTAACTCCCGTCCACGGGAACTGCGCGAAGATGTCACCGTTGACGCCCTCAAGGTTGATCGTCGGGACACCCCACCGCGCCTTCGGTACGGTAATCGTGTATGACTTCGACGCGCTATCTGTGACAACCGCTTCCAGCTCTGTCTTGGTTTCCGCGACATATTTGTCGTAGAGTGTCCGGTTGGCGAAATACAACTCAAGCACGCCGCTTGCCCTGAAACCGCCGTACCCGAATCCAATCGGTGCCGATGAGCCGAGAGCCATCTGCCGACGTAGGTTGTTGCCGAGGTTGACCGTCAGGCTGCGTACATCGCCGGGGCTAACCGTGGCTTCGGTTACTGCCACCTGCTCGGAAGCCATCGGCTCCGTAACGCCCGCAGCCGTGTATGAGCCAGACCCCGCCGTAGCAGCCGCGCCGATGGAGTGCTTGCCCATGATGCCGAGCGCATAGCTGATGACGCCCGCAACAGGGAACGTCAGCGCGAGCGTGTCGAGTCTGCACGCCTTGTATGTCAGGAAGTGGTCCGTGCCGTCTACGTCGATTTTCTTCTCGAACGTGTACGACTTTTTCGTGGTTGCGTTCTCCAGCACGTTCGTGGTCCAAGTATCAGCCATGACGCCCTCAAGCAGCGTGTCCAGCGTACCGGAAGACATTTCGCCAGAGATGTCGCCTTGGCTAAAGCGCCCCGTCATAATCACGTCACGAAGCTGTCTATCGGAAAGGATCTCTGCCGATTCCGCGCTCTCCTCTTGGTCCTGTAGGCTCTCGCCCGTGATGCGTAGTGTCTGAAGTGCGCTGGATGGCGTGGTGCCCCAGGTCACTTCTTCGATGAATCCTACCGCTGCGGCATTGGAATCAGCCATCGTACCCTCCTTTAAGTGAAAACAGTGTCCCGAACAAAGGGCACCAGTACATCCTTCTTATACCATCCATCTCGTGGTCCCACGTTAACCATCGAGGGCTCACCGAAGCGAAGCCCCTGCTGGCTTGTTACATCCCTAAATACAATAGCCGCGAGGTCAGCATAATCATCCAAAGCGCCCTCACCGATATTCATCGGGACGAATATCTCTATGATAACCGTGCCGTCTATCCGGCGAAGGTTGGCACCCGGCGCGCCCACGCTTGCAATCTCAGCGACCGGGAAGTGGTCTACGCTGAAGCGCACCCAAGCGGCATCGGTCGGCGTGAAGTTTGAGTTGCCCCAAGCGACAGGCGTCCGAGCGGCTGACGGTGAGCCGTCTACCCAAAGTGTATTGAACCGACCACGCAAGAAATCACCCTCGGGGCCGAAGCCTTGCAAGTATGCCATTAGCCGAACTTCCCGAACCGACTTTCTAGCCGGTTAACGGTCTGCTCTACCATATGCACAGCGGGCACCTTGGGCGTACCATCGTTTACGAAGACCGCATACTCAAGGCCGTCGTGGAGCCATACGGGCTCAAATGGGCGTTTCTTGGCCCCAGCAATCACAGCAGCACCCTTGGCAATCGTCGGCCCACCAGACTTGTCGGTGGCCTCGATTTCGCCGTCTGCGGGTGTGCCGATGGTCGTCTGCCAGTTCCCGCGAAGGCGTCCGGTATCTACAGGCGTGAGTAGCACGACACCGCGCAGGGCTTCCAGCGCGATAGCGTCACGGAAATTGCCCACGGCCTCGGGTACGTTCTTCTTGGCGAACGCCTCAAGACCTAGCGTGAACTCGCGGATATTAGAACTCATCGGCGCACCTGCACTGTCCATGTCGCTGTCGCCGGGTCCGTCTGCACCCCGCTGGATACGGTGCCGTCGTTTACTATCTGCCACACGAGCGAATCCATGACAATGCTATCAGTCTCGGGGGCTGGCGTGACCGCGATGTCAGCGGCAGCGCCTAGCAACCTACGATCCCCGCGCATGATGCTCGACCCATTCACTAGGCCGTCCGTGTAATGGCTCACAACCACCGTCCACGAGTAGTCCGTGTTGGTCGGTGTGCTCACGCCCGTAGCTGGGTCATATACGGAAGACGCGCGGCGTAGCGTGACGGCCTTAGTAGCCCCCAACGACCCAGCGGCCTTCATCGCGGACTGAGCAGCCTTGAGCAGCGGGGAGCCCATTACTTGTCCTCGGTGTCCTTACGGCGGGGCTTCCGCTTATGCTCTACGACGGGTTCGGGCGTTTCGGTTTCGGCTTCCAACGCTTCCGCTTCCCGCTTCCTGCGTCTAATCAAAAGCTCTGTACTAACACCCATTTGGTTTCTCCTTAGCTGCGGCTGACGCGGAACGACATCGTGCCCGCACCGGATAGTACAGGGCGAAGTAGCCGGACAACGTGGTCCGGTAGATCCCCGGCGCTGAAGCCGGGCACGGGCGTTACATCTAGCGGCCCGACCTTCACGTTACGGAAACCTTTGAGGCCGGTATCGGCTAGGGTGTCCGTCGTGCCTTCGTTGAGATAATGAAGCGCGAGCTCCATCGTGGCGCGCTGTACGATTAGCGGAATCTCCGCATCATCGAACGCCCAGCCAGCGTCGTCGAACGTAGACCACCTGGGCCACTTGAGCGCCTGTGTGGTCGTATCTGCACCGACTTCTACATCGGTGAGCGGGTTGACGGGTTCGCCCTTGAACTCCTCGGCGTCGATGCGGCGTGTAGCCATAATCAGCGCACGTTCGGGGCCTCCAACAGCAGCAGTCACCGCCGTATCCCATGCGGTGACGTTCAGGCGTTCGTTTAGGTAGGTAGCAGTCGTCGCAACGGTGACGTAGCTGTTGGCGGTTGCCGCGCCTACCGTCGCAACTAAAGTCGGAGCCGCCATACTGTCCTCGGGTTGTGGGGGCGTGGGGTGGAGGCGTTATGCCCCCACCCCTAGCGTCCCGCTGGTTGGTTGGTTACCCGAGAATCCGTGCGGCTTGGTTCGCCCGCACCAGCTTCGCACCGTACAGGACATCATACGAATACGTTGTCTGCTTATACTGGCGACTGATCTCAAGCCGCATCGCGAGCCCGGTGATCGGGTCCGTGATACTGCGGAAGTTCGCGCCGACGCCATCCAACTGGCTCTCAGCAAGTGGGCGAGACGCGAGCGCGAACGCATCGCGGTGGAATGTGACGTTGGCTTGATGCGTAGCGGCCTTCGTCACCGTCGCTCCAACCGCGAAACTTGCAGCAGCGGCGGGGCTAAACGATACTGACAGCGTGGTGTTAGCTGCCGAGGCTACGGAAGCCGCTGCCGTCACGACATAAGTCTGCGCGGCAGATCCGACGGTGAACAAGTCCCCGACAACAAGCGTGCCGCCGAGCGTGTTAGTCGTGCTCGCAGCCGACCAGATCATAACATTGGCCGCAGCCGCCACACTCGCTTTGTTGACGATGGAGCCCACGCCGGTCACAGCATATGTGCCCGCCGTGTGGGTCTTGACGTTCTGGTTGAGGAACCAACGTGAACCGAGCTTCTCGCCAATCTGTCCACGGATAATCCCACCCTGGTCACCACGCGCGTCAGCACGAAGGAACACGTCGAGGATGAGCGCATTGGCTTCTGCATCGCTGTCCAGCACGACCGCACGGTCATCGAACGGGGCGAGGCTCTTGTTGAGCCATTTCCGCGCGTCCTTGAACGTGTTGAGGTTCGTTGCGAACGGCGTAGTGCCAGCCGTCCCGCCGTAGTTGTAAACGCCCGTGTAGAGCCCGAGGATGTAGGAGTCCACGCCGTTAGCGATGGCCTTTACTGCCTCTGCGGCCTGCATCGGGATCGTGCCGCTCATTACGCTGTCCACGTCCTTGTCGGACAACTGGAACGATGCTTCCTTCCACTGCGAAAGCGCGATCTGCACCTTCGTCGGGCTGAAGTCTTGGTTCGCGGCCTGGGCGGCTGCGGGCGTTACGTCACGCTGCGCGATAGCTGACGGGATGGGCACGTCGATAGTGTCGCCACGGTCGCGAGCCTCTGCGCCGATGCTCTTATTGACGAGACGCGGCATTACCGCCATCTCACGAAGGGTCGGAAGTCCGCCAACGAGTAGTTGGGGGACGATGTTAGAAATGGTGTTAGCCACGGTCGTTCTCCTTGGTGTTCCCCGTGGCTTATAAGCCGGGGGAGGTTGGGTACGCTTTAGTCAGTGACTTGGAGTTGCCCGCTCTGGACGCCCGCCTTCAATTCGTCGGGTGGCATCCTCACAGAATCCTCTAAGCTTATCCGCCTTGGCGTCCCGGCTCCCCCGTTTCGCGTACTCGCAGTGGCTCCCCCACCGCTCGCTCCGGTGCCCGCGAAGGCTCCGGCGAACTTTCCTGCCCCTTTCCAACCGCTGACTAGATGCTCGATACCCATGTAGTCGGTGGCTGTCTTTGCGTCTGGTGCGAGCCGTGGCTCACCCGCTTCGTCCAACACGACAGCGACGTGTTTGCCGTTTACTTCGATCAGCCGTGTATTCGCCTGGACATGGGGAAGCAATAGCTCCGCATCTCCGCTAAACTTGGCAATCGCTTTCGTGGCTGCGCTGTCGATCAACGCCCCTGCTAGATCGCGCCTGAGCCCTTTTGTGCTCTCCTCCCGAGTAGCGAGCTCTTTCGCGAACTTGTCGCGTTCCTGCGTCAGCAGTTTCTCGAAATCTCCCTCGGCCCTGGCTTGGTCTTGCTCGGCCCTGGCCCTGTCGGCCAATACTTTCTTGACCTCGCTTGGGTCGATCCCGTCGAACTGCTTTACTTGTCCTTCTAGCCTCTTGCGGGCTTCTCGCTCACCTTCTAGGGCCTTGTGTAGTCCTGACCCCCTCATGTATTCCTCGGCGGCGAGTTTGAATGTCTCGCTTGAGGTGTCCAGTCCTTCGTCAGCCATCCCGGCTCCGTTTCCAATGGAGCGTCCCGCTCCGGTGGTCCCCTATGTATAGGGGTCCGGTTAATATCGCGGGAGTTTCGCTAATTGCAATAGGTGGGCTTGTATAGTTTCGTAAAAAGCGTTAGTTGCGGTTCTGGGTGCCCCTTAGCTGGCGTTCCCCGTGGTCTAGTGTCCGGTGGTGTAGGCGTTCTTCCCACCACAGGCGGCACCATGCTACCGCCTCCGGTGCGTCAATGAACGTCTGGGCGCTCGATGCTCTATCGAAGGCGTCGAGGTCCGATTGACTCTGGCGGTACTGGTTGCGGAAGGCGTTGAGGACGCGGTTCTCTGCTGTCATTCTGCCAAGAAGTCCCGCGTCCACCCGCTCAACGCTTCCCACCCGGTCGTGTGGCCTTTCCGCTTGGCTTGTACCCACCGAATCCTATACTTGGAATACTTCCAGTAGCCATCACGCCAAGGGTTCGGCCCATCTTCTAGCGGGACGCCAGCGAACACCACCCGTTCGGCTCCTAGCACATAGCGGGCAACGCCACCGGCATACATCGCGGAGCTACCGCCGACCCACATACTGAGGTTGTCGGGTTTCCAGCCTATCGCCCCGCCCTGTGGGTCATGCGTGTAGAACGGGACCGGCTCGAACCCGGCAGCTTCGCGCTTGCCTATCCACTCCCCGACGAACTCAGGGTGAAGCGTGGCTACGGCGTCCAAGTGTTCGACGTTGTAGGCCGCGTGATTAATCCCGATGCGTATGCCGCCCCACGGGCCTAATGCCTCAAGGTCGGACGCTAGGCACTCGGCACTCCCAACGATTAGGGCCTCAGTCCTCACTCGCGAACCGGATCACGCGCTTCAGGAAGGACTCGCTTTTGCCGTCCAGCGCAGCGGGGAGGGTCTTGCCCAAGAACACCACGCGCTTGCCTGCTTTCTTGAAATCCCGCTTTGCCCTTACGAGCTCCGTGGCGCTCAGAAGCATATCGGCTTTCGTGTGGTACGTCTTGCCGTCCACCTCGCCGTGCAGCCATACGTCATCATCTGCCAGTTTGCCGCCGTCAGCATACATAGCGCCCGCTGGCCCAAGTGCGTTGTCAGCACCAGCCAGATAAACCTTCTTGAATCCCATATACAGGGCGAGGTCGAGCGCGCGGTTGACTACGTTCAATCCACGCCCAGCTAGTGCGGTGTCTGGGTAGAGCAGCCGGTAGAGGTACGGCTCGTCTTCGCCGCCCCGCAAGCTGTGGAAGTATCTGATCGGGTAGCCGCGTGCCTCAAGGTGCCAGACTAGGCCGGGATTGACGCTTGTAGCTAGGTAGTATTCGGTGTTCGGCGGATCGGCCCAGACGGCCCCGAACATACTTGTGTGGGGGTCAATAGCCACGCCCTTCGCGTTGCTCACGCCCCACTCGTGTAGGTAATTCAAGGCTCTGTTCGCGCCCCACACTTCGCCTTTGAACTTCTTGATAAATGGCCGGAACTTGGAGAGCGACGGACCCGCGCCGCATATGATTAGCTCTTGGCCCTCGTACTCGTTCGCCGTCAGTACGGGATGCCTGCCGGGAAGGGTGCCGCACTCGCAAGGCTCCGGTGTTATGTCTGCGAGTACATCATTGCCGGGCGTCGGGCGTGAGCACACAGGACAAAGCGAGTTTGCGACGATGAAGCCTGAGACATTCTCGGCGCTCTCGGTCTTTAATCGGATCTCCTGCCGTCCAGCGGGGCCGCGTGCAATCACTGCGATCTCGTTGGGTTCACTCATCGTCGGTCCACTGCCCCGTGGCTTGTCGGTTGGCTGCGTGTTCGCTTTTCTGCATACTCTCCACCTCCACCGAGCGGCGGCGCGTCTCTGGGCTGCTCACGAACCACGCTACCACGAGAGACGCACGAATCCTCAGCGTCTCGTTTTCTATGGTCGTGAGGTCTAGCAGGGTGTCCGTCGTGCCGCCGCTGTCGAGGTAGCGCGATACCGCTGCGTCTACGCGGGGCTCATCGTCAACGCCGACCGTCCATAGGCTATCCAGCGCGTCGTATATGCAGACCCACGAGCCCAGTTCATCGGTCATTGCTTCGCCGCTGGCTTCTCAGTTAGTGGCGTGAATCGGATTCCGTTGTCACCCTTGTATGGCTCGCGGTGGTCGTGGCTACCCTCTAGGATTTTCTGTGGGATTCTGGCCGGGTACGCATCACAGGAAAACGAGCCCCGGTAGTGCTCGCATTTGATACACTGGTCGCTTGTCATGCTCCCCCCGCTGCTAGTTGTTTCATCACCTTTTTGTACGCTTTAAGTATCCCCTCTGGCACCTCTGACCACCGCCCCGTGTGAACCAACGCGCCCACCTCTGCCCATAGTTCAGAGAAGCTAGACGCCCCGTATTCACTCACGCGGAACCAATCAAGGTGTGTTTGACGATACATACCCACACCGCTGCCACTAACATCGCTCTCCTTCAGTGCGGCCTTCCACAATTTATCTGTGGCCGGGTTGTCGAAATATACAGCGTGGGATGCTTCGTGGGCTGATACCGTTTCTAGTCGCCCGACGCCCTCCACACTATCAACGCTCCACCGCTTAGACACGCCCGCCGCCGCTCGTCTGTGTTCTGCCAGTGCCCGGTGCTGGGCCACGGTGGCGTTCCTTAATACCCTTTCTTGGGTCGCAATCGTTCGGAGTTTTTGTGCCTCAAATGCCCGCCTTGTCGCCTCCTGGGATTTCGTTTGATTCTGCTTGATTGCCGTCTTTCGGTAGCTGATCTGGGTTATTTTTTTCCGCTCACCACTAACTCTAGAGACTAGCGTTCGCCGCTCGAACTGAGCAATACTAGAGCCGCGCTTGGCGACAAACCCCACCCGGTTCACCCGCACGCCCACGGGACTCAGGGTCGAATGTAGGCCCGCAAAAATATCTTGAAGTTTTGCTAACGGAGTCTTGGCTATAAAGTCAGCGTCAACGGTGTCGGCAAACTCACGCACCGCGAACGCTTCGGCCTCTGCCTTGGTTGCGAATGTCGGCGTGGTTAAAACCTCGCGTGGTGTTGGCAGGGTGGTCGCCACTGTCGCAGTTCTCGCACCCGCACCTCCAACCTTCTTCTCAAGTTCGGCCAGCGTCAGGATGCGTCTATCGGTGCCAACCATGCGGTCGAGGGGCATCTTGCGGTCCCGAAACAGTTTAGCCCTACCGGGTCCGAGGATATCGTTCTGGACGGCTGGCTTCTGGCCGCGTAGCCATGTCTCGTATGTCGTGTCTCCGGGAACTTGGGTGCGTTGCTTGCTCAAGCTCTCGCCCCTGAGTCTAGCGTCTTGGTCGCGGGCGAACCGCTCGCCTTCTTCGGGTGGCTTGAGTCCTAGCTTTTCCCAGTCCACAATAGGGACCAAGGCGCATCTGCATTGCATATGAGCGGGCGGGGTCAGGTCGGGGTTATCAGCCGACATCACCGTACCGTCCAACCCTGCACACTCAACGCATACAAGGCTATCCAGCGCGCTGATCCATTGCACAGATGATACCACGTTGGGGTTCTGCTGATACGTCAACATCTGTGCGCGGCTCGCTATCTCCGTGACCGCTGTCCTGACGATGGCTTCTGCTTCCCTTCGTGATGCCTGCCACGCACCACGGACACCGTTACCGCCGCGCACCTGTCGCACGAGCCACCCGATGCCTTGTTCCTCCATCATGCCGCGCTGCACGATCTGCCGCACCCTGCGAACGGTGCCCGCTTGCTGCACCTTCGCCCATCCTGCCAGCGTCTCGCCTTGAAACGGGTTTGTGTCCAATATCGCCTTCACCATGTTCTGCGTTGGTGCGGCCATGTTCACGGCAGACGTGGCAACTCCTAGCGTAGCCACTAGATCGGCGGCGGTTTGTTGGCCGTGCGCCCTGCCGAGCCGCGCGAGATCACTACGCACGGCTGTGTTCCACTCGGCGTATGCGTCACCGGACAGCCTTTCCACGCGGGTGACAAGTTTGGCAATCCTCGCCCGTTGGTAGCGGATCGCAGCCGGTCCCGTCGGGTCTATTCGTGCGATCTCGGCGGCGATGTCATCGAATAGGCTTTCGAGGATACCGGACGAATCGCGGGCAATGGCGTTGTTGAGCCGTTGGAGCGTGAACGTCTGGCGGATAACCGCCTCGATAGGGTCAGCGTGGCCGGGCATAAGCAACCTCTAGGGCCTGGACAATGTTCCAATCAAGTTCGTCGTCTATGTCGAAGGACTCCACACGGTCGGCTTCGACGCCCCAGACGGGTCCGTCCCATATCGCTGTGCGAGCGAATAGCGCCGCGCGCGTCATACCGTAACACCCAGCGTGTACCCACGCCGGTGGTAACTGCTGGCGTGCGACGGCTTGACTATCGTCGTGGACCGTCAGGCCATCGCGTCCCCACCGGAGAATGTCAAACGCGGGATGTTTGTCGCCTTTCGCGACGGACATCACGACGGGGTGCGTATCTGATGGTCCTCTATCAATACCCCTAAGCGATGCAATCACTTGCCGCACTGTCTTCGCTGTTCGTAGCGGGCGCGTCACGTCCACGTCCACGATGCGCGAAGCTTCGGCCCCTAATGCCTCCCACGATGCGACCGCCCAGCGATACACTTCCCACTTTGAGACAAGCGGGCCAGCTAGTACGTCCGGCCTAGTGATCCAAGTGGCGTCACCGAGGTCGAAGTCCACGCCGGGTATGTAGTCGGTAGACACCGCCACATTCTCGCACCCAGCCTCGAACGCTATGCGTATGGCTCGCTCTATCAGCCGCTCACCGCCCAACGTGAGCAGGTTCTTACCCGGCAACCCTTCTGAGCCAGCGCGGGCGCAAACTAAGCCAAGCGTCACGCCGTCCATGTTTTCGCCTTAATCTCCTCGTGCCGTCTGTCGAACTCCTGCGGGTCGCCGGTGTTTGGGTCGTATGAGTACACCCCAGACGGTGCGACGTGCGGCGCTGCGATCACACGTTCAGCAGGTTTCCCACACTTCGGGCACGGCCTCGACTCGTTACGCTTGTCCATGTCAGCGAATTGGTCGGAGTCGTGGCCCTCTGAGCACTGGTATTGATAGAGGACCATGCTACGCCACCCAATCAACGACGTTGATAGCCCGGTCGTCCACATAGATGTCGGCTGGGAGTTTAATCCCGACGCGGAGCTCGTGGTGGAGGACGCCCCACCTTGCAAGCTGTTCCGCCGTGCGTTCATGCCAATCCTCGCCTGACCCCGTGCCTCGGGCCGTGTCGATGATAATCGTATGTCCGATCTGGTATAGCTTATTCACCCGCCTTATGCGGCCCATAATAGGAACCGAGCCCGCGTAGTCCTTCCCGCGTGTGTCGCACAACGTACCATCCAGATCGAAGCAATAGATCATCGGGGCTCCCCTGCGATAGCCCATGCCTGGATAGCTGGGCCGCTTGTGCTTTCGTAGTGCTCAACCTCTAACGATATGTCCATGAAATGCCGAAGCAGAAGCGAACGCAGTTCGGGCTGGGTCGGCTCGTGGATGTGCCACGGGTTGACTGAGTTGGTTCCGTTGCCGATGGGACAAGATAGCACCAACACACCGCCCGCACTCAGCCGTCCGGCGATCTCAGCCACAAACCCATCTTGGTTATAGCGGTCCAAGTGTTCGAGCGTTTCAATGCTCACCACCACGTCAGGATCGGGGGCCTCGCTCGACCATCCCGCCTGCGCGATGTCAGTGACGAGGAAGTGAGTAAAACCAGCAACCACTCCGAAGTCACGGTCGAAGGCGTACACGTCATCACCGGGAAGCAACTCCGCGCCGTAGCCGGTCCCGCACGCTACGTCCCACCACACGCCACCAGTACGGCCCGCAAGCTCTACGGCCCTATCGTACCGGGCAACGTGGCGTGCAATCACGTCCGGGGGTTCGTCACCCATAAGGCGCTCATTCATATGTTACTGGCTCCACCCAACGCAGGGGACCGACGAAAGCATGGGGCGACTTCCAAGGGGCATCCAGACCCACGAAACGGGGCTTGCAAACACCGTCCTCGCGCAAAAATACGGCAGCGTCCCGGCTTCTATACAGCGCGCCCTCGCTCGCCCTCGCTCGGTGCAGTAATGAACCGCGGGCAATCCAGCGGCGGCGTGCAGGGAGGAGGCTCGCGTCCTTCATCCGTTCGATCCTGACACGGTACTCAATTGACAGCCGTGCGGCTTCCTTTTTCGCTTTCTTTTTCGCTTCATTCCTCTCCCACCAGCTAGGGCTCACCGGGTTGTAGCCCATGCGTATAGCCGCAGCGACCAGCGGCCCAAGGGTTCCGCGTCCGATCTCTAGGTCCACCCGGTCCAGCACATCGTCCTCAAAACACGGCACCACCTGTTCCGCCGCCAGTCGCGGATGGTGGGGCCGGGCGGTGTCGCCCCATTCGTTGAAGACCCTCATGCTGTCTCCGTGTGTTTCAGCTTGTCGCGCTGGACGCGCTCGGTATCGAGCAGGCCCGTGTCGCCTTTTGTGCCCCGTGCCCGATGAACCTCCTCGACGCCTCGGACCAGCTTGCGGATACCGTCAGGCTCTAGGCTCGCGGAGTGGTCCGTGCCGCGCCACGTCCGGTTGAGCGTGTAATGTCTTTCGATATGGCTTACGCCCTTGGAAGCTGCCACCATGTCAACGGCTATCCCGTGGTGGTGTCCACTGAATCCGAACCCGGCAACATCGCCACCGTACCGGGCTTTCAGTGTGTCGATTTCGTCCATCCTCACGTCCTCTGTACGCACCGGGTAGTCAGATGTGCAGTGGTAGAGCGTGGTGCGCCTCGCTGCGCCCATTCGCGTCAGGAGCTCCACTAGCGTGTCGGCCTCAGAGCGTAGCGTCATGCCGAGGCTGATATGCAAAGGCCCGCCCCAATCAGCCAGCCATTCGATCAGCGGCCAGTCGAGGTTATGTGCAGACGGGACTTTGATCCACGCGGGGTCTAGTCTGGCGACTTCTTCGGCTGCTGGGATATCCCACACGCTGCACGCATAGGTCACCCCGAACGCTTCCGCGCAATCCCTCAGATCGTCGTGCTGTGCGGCGTCGAACTCTAACGCCTCGCGGTGCGCTCCGTAGCTGTCGCCATAAGCGTAGTAGGGGTTAGGGTGCGGACGTTCGTAGTCGGACGGCTTGAGCGACACCGTGCGTTTTTGGAACTTGACCGCAACACCCGGACGGTCGCCGCCTAGCTGGAAATGCTCAGTACAATACAGGCCCGCGATCTCTATCATCCTGCGCGCGGTGTTGATATCGCCTCTGTGATTTCCTCCTACCTCTGCGACAACGAGCGGGGCGGTCACGCTTCCCCATTACTCACGACGCCGCGCATGACCTCTAGCGACTCGCCCGCAGCGGAGTCGATCCGGTCACGTTCGATATCAGCGTCAAAGTCCGACGGGTTGATCCCGCCTTCTTGGAGCTTGTTCCAGAGCGTATCAATCGACCACTGACCCCTAAGCACAAGCTGGCTGTACTGATCCACCTCCGCGCTGGATAACGTCTGGTCCTCAAACTCACGATTGATAGCGATGGAACCGCCGGTCTTCAGTCTCATGAAGTTGGCGTGGAACTGTTGGGCCGCTTCCACGCAATCTTGAAGCGAACGAGCGGCCGCGGCTAGTTGCGATTGCTCGACGTTCGAGTCCTGCCGGTTGGCTGTCGCTGTCTCCGCTGCTTTTCGCTCCTTTTGGAGCATCGTCAGCCCGCCGGTAGCCATATCCGCCTTGAACTCTTGCAACTGCTTTATGTTCGTCTCAAAGGCGTTGCCTTCTGGCTCTAGGTAATAAGCCTTCCCGCCTGGGTCTGGGATCTTAATGCCCGCGTTGGGGCCGAACACGATCTGCGAGTCCGCGTCCACGCCGCTGATTACTGGCGTCAGGACGTTGGAGATGTGCAGACAGTACCGATGATCTGCGAGCGTCTGGTAGTGCGCTATGTTCGTATGTGCAACGTCTACGAGCGGGGGGCGGGACTGTAAGAACCCGGTCCTGCGTGAGTAGAACACCGAGAACGGGATCTCAGTCTGGTTCGTCACTACAAGCGGCCCGCTGTCTAGCACCGGCTCCGCGCCCCTCTCGCGTGCTTCCCACACCTCTACGGTGACGATACCACCTTCGCGGCGGTAGACACGGTAACGGCTCACGGCTTTCTCACCGAACGCGCCATCTTCTACCGTCGTCGGCTCATAGAGCACCAGTTGGGATAGCGCGGTTTTTCCGTTCTCGTTGACGGTGCGCCACCCGATAATCTGCTCCTTGGAGACGGCTATCCAATAGGGGCGAACGCCCAGCACCGACTCCTCGGCGTCGGTGAGCGTGCGCCCGTCCGCCGATTGCACACTCGGCGCGTCCACTAAGATTCCAGCGTGGCCGGTTTCTAGGCCGTCTTCGAACAGCGAGCGCGTGAACACGTCCAGATGTGCCCCGGCGTAATCGACATTCTCAAGGTGCTGCAGGATCACCTCCGGCACATCTGCGCTTGGTGTCGGGTCTTTACGGAACACCATGCCAGCTAGTCCGGTCACCGTCCGTTCGACGGCGTTCACCGACAGCACGGCCATAGATAAGCGGCGGTTGTAATCGTCGCCCTCCTCGCTGGCGTGCTTAGGTAGGTAGCTCGTGGACTGGCTGCGAAGGTGCGACGTGCCTTTAGCAACGTCTCTGACGAGCTTGGCATCGTGTACCATGCCCGCAGCGGCACCGATGAGGTAGTCGGGCCTGTTGGGATCTGCTGTTTGCGTGCTCATGGCTTATACCCTAAATAAGAATGATGTCGGCTTCTTGTTTTCTAGCACGTTGAACTCCTGCCAAAGCAGATAGTCGAACGCATCCAGAATGTGGTCGAATCCGCTTTTCTTGTCGCGGACAGATGTGTCTTCTTTATACGTCAGGTTGGATGCCGCCGTGATGAGCGGCTTGGCGTCCGGGTGAATCCGCACCCGCCTACGTCCGTCGGCTTCATACATGGCGTTTGCGTTGTTCTCGCGGTCGCGCACCGCTGGCGCTGCCGAAGGTGCCCGCACTTGAAAACCGTATGACTGGATGATGCTGAAGTCGGTCTTGCCCGCTGCGCTGGTCTTCCGCGCCTTCCCACTGGGATCGGGGCACACAATGACGGTGCGCGTCGGGTAGCGGCGTTTCAGCTCCTCGCACATTTCGTCTGTGTTCGATGTCTGGAGCTCAATCGCGTCTAGGACGTGGCACTCATCAGCCGCCTTGACTGCGATTACCGCACTCATCGGGTTCACGTTGAAGTCCATGCCCACATAGATTTCCGCCCCTGTATCTAAAACGCCTTCGTCTATGTTGCCGTCTGGGTATGGCCTGTTGATGAACTTTTTGTAGACCCGGCCCTGACCACCGAGGAAGTAGCCGCCTTCCCATATGTGCTCATATGAATCAATATCGAAGCGGCGTAGGCGGTCGGCTTCTGTGTGCATGACGCTCGGACAGAACGGATTGTCCGTAAACGTGTTGTGGGTACGCACCGCGCCTTCTGGTTGATCGTTAAAGAACACATCAACAGGGTCAGTCGGCTGGTCCGGGTTCCACGAGAACCAGATTTCGGAGCCCGGTGTGCGGATCGTCGGCAATAATAGAGCTAATGACCGCTCGCTAATGCTGTGCGCTTCCTCGACCCATGCACGGCCAAAGCCCTCAAGCGACTTGATACTGTCGTTGGTGTGGTCTTGCATACCCTCGAAAATCATTAGGCCGTTGCCATCCCTTCGGCGTATCTCCGTCGCGAGGATCTCGAACAAGTGACTGACCCCGAGGGTGTGGATCTTGGACTCGATAAGACTTTTCGCGGAATATTTGAGCGCGCGTTGCACCTCACGGATACATACCACCCGCAAATCTGGATCGTAAACCATTTCCTCAACAGCGTACTCAGCGAAGAAGTGACTCTTGCCGCTCGCACGACCACCAGACGCGCCCTTGTAGCGTTTCGGCTCAAGTAGCGGGAGCGCCCATGCAGCCGTGTCAATTTCAAGGCTTCTTGACATGAATAATGCGGCGGGTGATTTCAGTTATGATCGGGGCACCGTCAACGCCTGAGTGCTCCACTTGTTGCTTCTCGCCGTACACCTTCGGGAGCACCTTCGACAGCATCCACTTACGGGTATCCACTTGGAGTCGCGACCGCTGCACGTCCCCGTCAGTGTCCGCTATATCCATGATCTCCTCGGCCCACCGTAGGGCTTGGGATTGCCGGGCTCGCGCGTATTGGTTGGAAAACCCTTCGCGGTCGCTGATCACCCAGAGGTGTACGGTCGTCCGATTAGGTAACCGCTCGTCCTCGCAGATAGCGCGCAATGACTCACCGCCGGAGAGGCGTAGACATATCTCGCTAGCTATTTCCTCGGTGTACACCGATGGGCGTCCAGTCTCGGCCACCTACTTATTCTGCCCGTCGTCGATCAACCCCAACTCCATCAGAACCATGAGTGCTGCGGGGCTCACGTCTAGGGGGATTTTCTTGCCTGTCTCCGTGTCCTTCGCGTGTCCCTGCTCGATGCTGGCGATGGGGATGGCCTTAAACGTCGGCGTATCGCACTCCCCCGACATAACCACGCTCCAAGCTTGGAGGAATGGGCCTAGCGCCTTTCCTTTCACGCTAACGCCTTCCTTGCCCTTCGTTCCGTGTTCTTCTACGAGCTTGAGGCGTTCAGCCTCCGACGGTGCCCATGCGTCATTAAACGCTGTGTACGAGCGGGTGGCCTCGATTGAGTCCAGTACGGGTAGTCGGTTGGTGGGTCCGCACAATTCCGTGAGCGCGTCCAGTGCCGATTTGATATCGCCGTTCGTCATCCAATCTCCTGTTGACTTCCGCGCCCCTTTTGGGTAGCGGTAAATTTAGCCGTTGGTGTGGGTGTGGTCAATCTGCTATCGTTACCCCTTCTCAGGTGTCATTACCCCCTTTAGTGCTTCCTCGGCGTCCAGCCTAGCCTCACACTGCTTGCACTCATAGGCGTTTTGTAGGACGTGCCCCGGTAGTCCGTCCTCGTCTGCCCAATCGTCTACCGGCCCACAGTCGATGCCGCAGACGCAGCACTCTACCCTCCCTGAATACCTCATTCGCTCGCCCGCCTTGCTGTAAGTAGGTCAATGATCGCCTTCGTCTTTTTCCTTCCGTCGTGCCGTGTGTCAGCCACCGGCATCCTAGCAACGCTTACGTTGACGCTCGGGGCTCCATCGTCAACCTTTGCGTTGACATTCAAAGCGGCCACGGCCCGTTTCTCGGCTTCGAGCGCCGACCGCTTCGTTGCTTCCCATTGGGGATCGCCGTCCTTCACGCTTGCCGCCTCGCTTGTCGGTGGTGGGCGTGATCGCAAACGTCTGACAAAACTGGCGAGGCTTGGCACGTCGAACTCCTCGGTGCGGCCTTTGCTCAACATCTCCACGAACGCCTCTGCGACGATCTCCCTGCGTCTTCCGAAGTCTAGACCCTTCACGCTTGGATCGGGCATCGCATTACGGACATCGGCGTACAGGAAGCGCATCCGCAGCGTTGCTTTGCTGGCGTGCTCGCTCCCGTGGTGCTTCATGCTGTTCAGTATACCCCTGACGGGTGGAAACTCTGAAAGCATTAAATCCAACCCGTCCGAGTTATCCACATCGACCGGCTGCTCGTTCTTTCTGTCTTGTTCTTTCTCTACTCTACTCTCCTCTATTGCCATTGGTATCGCATTGCGTTCGCTATGCGGTCGTATGCGGTTGCCATTTTCCCCTTTGTTCCAGCGGCTTTCTGCACCCTTTCGACCTGCACGACTGCGGACATCTGCCTTGTTTTCCTGTTCGGCTCTGATTTCCTCTAGTGCGTGGTTTATCCACATTCCTTCTGCGTCTCGGTCGAAGCACTTGGCAAGCACTGCGCGGACAGTTTCTGGCGCAGCCCTCCCGATGTCAGCCAGTTCGATATCATCGTCAGGGATTGAACCTTGCGACCATTCTTCAGTCATCAAAAGAATGTAAATGCCCACCTGCTCGGCAGTCATCCCCCTGACCTTCCGTGAGGCGTGGAAGCGGTCAACGTAGAACGGGAACCACGGCAGCCTAGCCACCTAACGCCTCCTCTAGCACCGCCCGAACGTATGCCGCGACGGAGAGGGAACGGCCTTGTTCCTTGCACCACCGCCGCGCTGCCGTCTGCACCCGCTTCCATAGTGGCGGTTCAATCCAAATATTCCGGCGAAAGTTGAGCCTAGTCATTGCTCTGGCCCTCCATCTCAGCCTTCGCCTCTATAACCCGAAGGATGCCGACAGCATCAAGGGCAGCGTGTACCAGTCGGGTTGCGGTGGCTGAATCAAAAATGAGTATGGAAACCTCCCCCACACTAAGCGAGGCGAAGTTATCTCCCTCCGTAGCGGACACGTCGCGCACTCTTATTTCTGTGGCGTCCTTGGTGTGTACCGTTGCGCTCATCATGGTCGGTTGCTCCGGTAGTACCGCTGAACGTCAGCGAGAATCCAAGCGACGAACACCCCTAGCGTGAACCCGATGAATATTGTGATCCAGAAGTCGTATGCGTCACAAACCATGTTTCCCCCTTGCGTGAGTTACTGAATAGATAATGCGTGTGCGATGGTGGCGCAACTACAGCGCCTCCAATGTGATTTCAATCCTGCGATTTTTGCGGTCAATCTCCTGGGTAGGCATCACCCATTCGAGGTAGGTAGGCGAGTCATCGACTAGGTATCCCCGCTTGACTAGCCAGTCCACAGGCCACTTCGCCCGCGACACAAGCCCATCGCCGTCCATCGTAGACCATGTGACTAGGTGTGCTTTGATGACGGCCCGCCCCGCGAATGGTTCGGGCTTCGGGTTCGGGTAGGTGTCGCACCGGAGCTCGTAATCCTGCCGCTTGCGGTTCTTCGTGCGCCAGTGCATCCGGCTGTTCGCCATGTTCGGCGGTAGCGGTAGCGTCAGTTTCATTTGCTCCCCTGGTTACGTCGGCCCGCGTTCCTGCAATCCGTCGAGCAGTAGTTTCGCTTCAAAAACTTTGACCGTGATTCGGTCTTGGTCCTGCGCCTCAACAATTTCCCGCAGAGACACTTTCGGCCATTCGGCCCACCATTTCGAATTTCAATACCGGCGTCGATCAGCACTTGCCTTGTTTTTTGGTAGCCGCGCCGCATCGTGATACGGATTGTGTCAAGCCCCGCGCCCTCTGCATACATGGCGCAAATGTGTTCGCGTTCTTCGCTGGTGATAGGATTAGGGGCAGCGCCGAGGTTGCCGACGTAAGCCCATTTAGTACGGTGTGCTGCGGAGCAATAGCCCTTCTGACGCTTGCGAAGCATGGCACCGCACGGGCATTTCCGGCCTTTTGTCTTATGCGCTGGAAGGGGCATTTGCGACACATTCAGCGCAACTTGGTTGTATAGCCGGTGCCAGCGGGCAACGTCGTCGGGATCGAACGGGAGCGTTTTGTAGAGCTTGCGCCCCTTCGGGCCAAAAGAGTCAAACACTTTTGTCGCCCCGTAGCGCGGCGACAGCGAGCTCAAGCACGCATCAGCCGTTAGGTGGTCGGGATCGTCGTGAGCGAGGTTGTGCATCGCGCTGTATAGGAGGTCAGCCGCCCTAACCACACATTCTGCTTCAGTCATACCACCGATCATGTTCTTCTACAGCTTCCCCGATGGCAAGTAAGGCAACTAGCGCGGCCACTACGCCCAATAATACGATGACGGCCAGAAGCACCTTCATGCCACACCTCGCCGGATAGCTGGCCGCTGCTTCATTAGCTGGGTAGCTATGTGGTCATCTAGGAACCCGGTGATCACACGCCCGCCCGGTGTGAACCAAGCCCCCTGCCAGTAGCGCGGGTTGCTTCCCTTCGGCAAGTGCAGCGGCCTCGGGATCGGTGTTGATGTAGTTACTAGCGCATCCTCTAGCATCTTAATGTGCGTTTCTGCATCCGTGATCGCCTGTTCGTAGCACTCACGTTGTAGGTCATCCATAATTGTCACACCCTTGCGTTATGAGAATGTCGGCGGGCGGCCCCTTCGCGAGCCCAATCCCCTCCTCCTAAGAAGTGGAATTGTCTGCCGCCCGCCAACTTGTTTATTTGCTCCACACTCGCACTGGGCGCGCGTGGCACTCTGGCCTTGCGCTTTGCTGCCATGAGTCGGTTGGCTTGCAAATGCCCATTGCGCGAGCTCTCGTCATAGCCGCGCCCATTGCTCTTGGTTCCGGTGGCTTCCCAACCCTAGCCCATACGTCATCGGTCGTGAACAACCCCGAGGGTATAGATCCAATCGCTTCAATCGCGCCGTTGATCCACAACGGAACGGATTGTGCCACTTGTTCGATGGCCCTGTCGCGTGCTTCGCGGCCCGCATCCAAGTCGAACAGCCCGCCTTGCTTCGGGTCGGTCGAATCGGGCTGTTGCTCGCCTGGGTCTGAGTAGGTCATGGGTTCGCCGCCTCCCCCCAATCTTGCCACGCTGATTCCACCTCGACAGCTCTGGCTATTGGGTCGAAGTCGTATTTAGCGGCGAACGTCTTTTTGCCGCCGTCGTATTCGTCGTGATGCGTCCAGCAAAGCGGGATGATGGTGTCGGCGTCGGCCTTCCTGCTAGCGCCACCGCTTCGGGTGTGTGCGTTCTCTATCGAGTGCCGCTGACCGGGCCTAGCTTCTTTCGTGTCCCAGCCGCAGACGGCGCACCCCAGCGCCTTCACAAAGGCTACGCGCTCCCTAGATCCGTAACACCGCTTGAATGCTGCTGCCTTGCGGGACCGTTGCAGCGTGCGCGTCGATGGACCCTTGGCAATGAAGGCCATCAGAAAGGAAGGTCGTTGCCGTTGTCATAACCGACAGACGAATCCGGTGTAGCGGCTTCTTTCGGCTCACGGTCTTTCACCCTGACGTAACCGGGAATAATCGTCGGGCTTTCGGCTCCCGGTGGCATCTTGGAACAAGCCAAAATGTTGCAATACGTTCGGTCATTCTTGGTCACTTGTCCGAGCGTCACCCATGCGTCCACGCCCACCAGCACCGCGACGTTGAAGCCTTCGAGCTCGCTGTCCGTGAACATCTTGCCGCGCCACGCCTCTAGGAACGGTCTCAGTGCGCCGTTCTCGTGTAGGGTCAAGGTCATGTACTGATCTACCCACAGCGGGGCGTCGTGGCCTTCCTTGTCCGTATACGTCTGCCCGCCGTAGAACCGCAGACAGATACGGTGCTTTTTGCTGGTGACGCCCTGCCATGTCATGTCTTGCAACCCGTAGTCGATAAGGTCAATGCATTTCATAGCATACGCACCTGCTGGATGTGGCGGGATGCTCGACACGCCGCCGCCCACCTTCGCAATCACTTCTTCCATCTTTCCCCCTTGTTTGGGTGCTTCGTCTTCGGGCCACATCGGCGGTGGTCCCGTCATCGGTACTGCTGTCGCTGAGGTGTTCATCTCTCGCCTCTTTGTTGCAATTTGAAATCGTCCCATGCGTGTTCTTCTGGCTCGCCAACGTCATCAAACCAATCGTGTACCTGAAGGATCTTCGGAAACGCTTTGACCTCTAGCGCCACCATGTCAGCGAATAGCAGGGTGCCGCGCTTGTCCATCCATCCAAGTTCCTCAAGCCTACGTTGCATTGTCTTGAGGAGGTCGGAGCCCTCATCTTCAACGGAGAACACCGGCACATCTTCGGACGCTGTATGTGCCTCGGCTGCGTGCCGGAAGCGGTGGGCCAATGTGTCCTTCATGCGGGAACCCACTTGGTAGCGCGCCCGTGTTCCTTGGCCTCCTTGGTGGCTTCAGCGATATCGTCGGCGTAGGCAGTACGTTCGTCAGGGGTCAGGACGTAGAGGTTCGGGTTGATCCCATTGTTGGTAATGGACACGCTTGTGCGCCCCCGTCCTTTGCATACCCCACGGCACAGATAGGGACTGGCTAACGTGAAGGAATTGCACGGACCCATAGACCCCCAGCGTCGGCAATTGTCGCAACGTGCTTCGATGGTCACGTCGATTTCGCGCCACTTCCGTATCCGGTCGCGCCACTCTTTGCGCGATTCGTCAGGCTGTTGTGCGGTCTTCATGCTGCACCGGCCCGTAGACATTTCTTGCAGGTCACCTTTTTGTCTGGCGACAGGAACGTGTCACCCGCTTGCGGAATTAGGGCGCAAAGCGTCTCGCGTCCCTGTATCGCATGAACCTTCGTGCCATACATCGTCTGGAACGTGGGCGGGTAGTAGTGGGTCGTGGTCCTCATGTTTACCCCCTTGCGTGGTTGGTATGGATCAATCTGGGGCAACGCGGCTAGTGGCGCAAGTCCCTATCAGACGGGCATGGCAGATACACGAAACCCGGTGGCGCTTTCAACGCACACCGGGCTTCGCTGGTCACTGACGGGTTAGCTATGGAAGGCGGGCGAGCGCGTCAGGACCGGCCCGAAGGCTGCAAGGGGCTCGCTTGCTTTAAGATAGGGCGGCGAGGCTTAGGGTCAACCAGTGTACCGCTTGCCACGGAAGTACCCTACGCCGTCATGGATGCGGATTTCTTCAACGCCGAACTGCTTACGGTCCGCGCTCCACGTCACCACGTTGAACCCCTGCTGCCAATCGGCATGGGCTACATAGTCTTCGCGGATCGTGCCGAGTAAGCCCATTTCCCACCACGCTTGCGTCCCGTTGTAATCCCTGTGCTCGTAGACGCCGCGCCTGTGGGTGTGGCCGCTCATGCCGCCTTTGTTGTACTTGGAATATTCAGCTTTTGCGCTGGCCCCACTGTGAGCTCGCACGATGTCGCCGTGTTTGAGAATGAGCCGGTCAAATAGCAGGTAATGATTAGAGCCGCCGCCGCCCGTGTAACTGACCGTCTCCCAATCGTCGCCAAGTCCGAGCAATGCTTCCCATTTCAAGACCTCGTGGACACTCGGCAGTGTCAGGATCTCGCCAGCTAACCGGCCTTCGCATAGTGCCCAGATCGACTTCCGCAGTCGCGCTTCATGGTTGCCCAGCAGATAGACGCGCTTCGCGTTAGGCGTCAGGCTTTTAATTATGGCGAAGTGCTTTGCGCCCATTTCGATTTCCTCGGCCAGCCCGATTCGATTCATCGGATCTTTCGGCCACCGTCCTAGCTGCTCGCAGTCAAGCACGTCACCGTGGGCGCACACGAAGCCGGGGTTTAGCAGGTCAATGATCTGGTAGAGGATCGAAATGCAGCGATCACACTGATGAGGGAAATGTTCGTCGCCCCAATGCACGGAAACGAAATCGCCTTCGGATGGCTTGACCTTCCTTGGGCGGCTGACCTTCACAATCAGCGGGCTCGGTAGCCCTGACTCTGCCCACTTCTTCCGTACCTTGATCGCGACGTAGAAGCACGGAACCACGACAGCCTCATCGTCAATCTTCATTGGCACGTCCCACTTCTTCATCTGCCCGCTATCGGGCACGATTTCCCACACCTTCGGATCTAGGCCAGACTTTGCGAACAGCGTCTCGGGGTCTCGAATTGACTTGGAAGCTGCCACCCGCACATAACCGTCCCCGACTTCTATCTTTTCGTCGGGCTCAGTCGGGATGCTTTCCGCGCCTAGCCCTAGTTGGGATCGCCGCTTGATAATGGAGCTCGGGCCGCGCTTGCCTGGGAATCGCGCCTGAAACGCTTTGACGATAGATGGGTTGCTTGAGCCCGCCGCCACCATGTCCGCAATCAGCGCGTCTTCTTCTCGGGTCCACAGTGCGCCGCCTGCCAAATCAGATACCCCCTCTAAAGTATTTCGCTACAAAACTCATGTCTCGGAGTCCCGTTTCGGTATGCCGCAGTAGCAGCACGGATCATGGTGCCCGCCGTTGTGAGTCAGGCACTTATCGCACCACCATTCGACCTCCTTCTTCGGACATACCGCGATGAGCCAACCCCACTCGTCTGCGTCCTCGCGGGCGTGCCGCAATCGGAAGTCGGGTTTCTCGCCCACTGTGTCACGACGCGGCGGGTTCGCGCCAAGTGTGCGCGGGGGGCTTGTCGGCTTTATCACGCCACTCGTCGGGCATACTGTCCGCGGCCTCTGCGTCCCAGCGGCAGAAGTAGCACCACCTATCGTTTTGGGAGTTGCGCTCTACGCAGCGCGGGCAGTGCCATTCGCGGCGCATCACCGTACAACCATCCACGTCAGGAGTGCAACCGCGCTGAACTCTCCCACGCTCCTCAGTAGGGCCGTTCGCGGATACTTCACTTGCAATCCGTCACGCACCGCCCGTGCCGTGAATCCTGGCCGAACGTCGTAATCCATAGCCTTGAGGTCGCCAACATTAGTCAGGCCGGTCACCGTCAGCCGGTCCCGTTGCGTGAACCAGCCGGGGCTATGCGTGACGGACCGAAGGAGCAGCAGGGTATCAACCCGTATTATGGTATCTGTTCGCAAAGCCACCACAGGACGACAGAAGGCCGTCACGTCGCTGTGGGCACCTTGGGGAGCGGTTGCGACCTGAGAGGGGCCTACCGCGACGTGACGCACCCTATCGACGAATGTACGCACCGTGTCGGGCTCCCTGCGCTCTATCCTAGCTGCTGGCACAATCACCTCGGGGTACAATATCGCCTCTTGCCCACCGAATAGCACATAGCCACCGAGCACGCCAGCCACCACCAGCGCGGGGTAGCCGAGCGCCTTCATTTACTCTTACCCCACCACATAACGATGTCAGGCAGCGACGGGTCACAATCAGCGTGCGCGTGGAGATCATATATTCCAATACGCCGGAACCCTGCCTCAATCAAGCCGCGCACGATATGGAAGCGATTACGGGATGTCTTCGTTCTGATATCCACAGCGTATCCACGTCCGTGTGACTTGTCGTCACCTTCGCGGTGTGAGCTCGTGAGCACGAACGGCACGCCTGCAATATCCCGCGCATCATCTAGTCTGGTGAGTAGCTCGCGCTTCATCTTGCTGAAGTCGCTGAACTCGTCCTCGTTAAAGTTCCTCATTCCTGTTCCTCATTGTGTCGTGCGCGAACTTCCCAACCCCTGACGATACAGCCGTGGCCGTGAACACGCCTCCGTCTTGCAGTAGCCATGCAAGTACACTAGCGAGCACCACTAGGAACACCGCGAACATCATTGCCCGTGTGCCCTCTCTCAATGCGAACAGCCCGCGACCGCTGCGCCCGTCGCGGCTTCCCCGGTAAGCGTGAGCCCGATTAAGCACTTCAATTCGTCGAGGTGCTTATCGTGGTCCTTGCCTTCCAGAACAATCGTCTGAATTGTGTCGTGGTGCCCTCGTAGCTCTGCTGCGTTCATCTCTACAGTCTCGGGTAGGTCCGTGTAGGCACCTGCCGCCGTGAGCCCGCCGCCCAGCAGGGCCAACGCACCGACGACCGCCGCAGCAGCCTTAACCGCCGTTGATAGGCCCTTCGCCCACTCTACCATCCGGTGCACCCCTTCGTTCGTTTAAAGTTAGACCGCCGCCGCCGCTGCTGCTGCTTCTTCTGCTGCTGCTGCTGCCGCTGCTTCTGCTGCTGCTTCTTCTGCTGCTTTCGCTGCTGCGGCGGCTGCTGCCCGAGCTTCTCTGGCAAGCATCAGCGTTGGCAGAAACTCAATAACGTCCCCCGTCCTGAACTCATAGGCGGGGAGATCCGCTGGGCGTCCTGTCGTGGCATCTCGGAGGTCTGTCATGTCATCCACGCTCATCGTCAGCGACCCACCATTCCCGAGAGATGAGGGGATGAAGTCCTTCCCGTCCATCGTGCCGTAGTGAAATGCCACTACCAGCATCCCGGCAGAATGTTCTCGTTTCTCATCGTAAACCTCGCCGTGCGTGTATCCGTCAACGGGGGCGTCTAGCTCGAAAATCCTCATCGGTCCTGTCCTTGGAAATTGGGTTCCTTCAATTTTACTCTAGGCCGTGGCTTCCGCCGCTGTTGCTGCTTCTGTTTTCTCTGGCTCTACGATCACTCGACCTTCGGCGTCGGTCCAGTCGGTTTCGATTATGTGTGGGTCGCAACGCTCTGCCACAACCATCCAACTGACGCTATCGGTGGAAGCCGCATCCTCACAGGCAATCGTGAGCGTACTTCCTGCGACTGATCCACGGACCTGCGCCCAACCGGAGTCGTTCTGTATCCACACCTGTGGGTCACGGCAGAGTAGCTCCCATGTGCCTGAAGTCATGTCAGCGGCGGCATCCAGATCCACGCTTGCGGAGCCCTTAGACAGTGCGGCTACGCCACGATAGATCAGGTCGGCGCGTGGGCCTTCGATGAAGCTGTGTACGAGGTGGTGCGTATCCTTCTTGGCTGGTAGCGGGTGGTCAATCTTGAAGCTACCGGAGCCCTTGGACAGAGAGCCTAGGACTGACAGGTTCCCATAAATGGTGGCCGCTGCGGCGGTAAGGAGCATGGCGTTCCCACCAGCGGACATGAAGATCCGGTTTGCTGAGTCCTCTTGGATAAATGTGTCGCCGCCGCCGTCGAGCCAGAGCTTGTTTGTGGCCGGGATGCGCAGTCCATCTCTGTTGATCCGAAGGGCCAGCGTCCGAGTCGCAGCCCCACCGCCGTCCGATGCCTCAAAGTAAAATCCAGCATTCTCCGCGCCCCCAACGGAAGTCAAGACGGCGTTGTTTTCTGTGTCGTTCGAGCTATAGGTAGCTTGCCAAGCGATTTTGGGAGTGGCGTCTACTCCAGCATGGAATACAGCAAGCGGGATCGTGGCGGTAGTCTCGACCCTTTTACTGGCACCAACGAAGGTCGTGATCGTGTTTGCTGCGGACTCGTAGATGTACGTGTCACCGCCGCCGTCGAGGTAGAGCTTCTTGGTAGCGT
>Ga0209501_10000828_pt1 | contig 36488 bp, 33 predicted proteins | sample ArcticOcean_MG_C_4_FD_187434 | JGI IMG/M metagenome (GOLD analysis project Ga0209501, IMG submission 187434) | Marine microbial communities from western Arctic Ocean - ArcticOcean_MG_CB4_134 (SPAdes) (version 2) | ecosystem: Environmental > Aquatic > Marine > Oceanic | place: Arctic Ocean...
TTGTAAAGTATGGAGATCAACAATGGTCTGACATAGTAAGATGGTCAGTATTTGTTCTATTCATTGCAGAAGAGATGGGTATCAACTCAAAGAATATAGATTCATTTATAGAGAACATAGACCCAAACATTCAACGATTTATGGGCGAAAAGAATGGAAAAGACCATCCCAATCTTGGAGCTAAATTGGGATTGGATGCAACTTGGTCATACGATATTATTAAACAGGTCGGAAATTACAAAGAGATATATGATCGCAATATTACAGAAATATTGGGACTAAAACGAGGACTGAACCAACTTTATAGTCATGGAGGATTACTTTACGCACCACCATTAAAGTAGTTTATGGATTATTACGATAAAAAGAATTACTTTGATAATGTACCAGAGGATAGAACGGCGGTTGATAACATATTCAGATTAAATGTTACCAATCAGATGCGACTGAATATCAACGCTGACCGAAAGGCCGGACAGATGATTACAGTTTCAGCGATTGTGTTTTCCGTTACAGCAGCAAACTTTGACAATCCATTGTTGATGTATCCGTTAATGTTCTTTGCTATTTGTTGTATCTTGACATTATTATTTGCGATAATTGCGATAATACCCGATAATAAATACCCGAAAACTCATTTGGGAGAGCTAGACCAGACATCAGACAAATTTGATCCTTTATATTTTGGTCATTTCGCTCACATGGAAGAGGAAGAATATAAAGCATATTATGCTGTAACATTAATGACCGATGATAGGATATATGATGCCTTGGCAGGAGAAATGCATTTTTCAGGTAAAGCACTCGCCCTCGTAAAGTATAAGTGGTTGAGGTGGTCTTATGCTACGTTTCTTTTCGGTATGATAGGAAGTATATTGATTACTATAATTTCACTCGTTGTGATATGAACAAACAAGGGTAATGGAATGAGCATAAGTTTAACAGATATAGCCGCAAGAAACTTTAAGAGAATTCGTGAGGATGAGGAATTGCCTGAGGGTGTACCATTGAGGGTAACTGTCAAGGGTGGTGGATGTGCAGGATACGAATACCTTTTAGAGTTTGGTGAGCCTGCAAAGAAAGATTTAATATTTGAGTCTAAAGGTCTACCCATAGTGATAGATCGCAAGAGTCATATAGTAGTAGATGGACTAGAGATAGATTGGTCAACGGACTTATCTGCACCTGGCCCACGATTTGAAAATCCTAGAGCCGTCACAACGTGTGGTTGTTCTACGAGTTTTTCAATCAAACCTCAAGAATTAGATAAACCTGTTTGGATGTAATAATATGGCATATTCAGAAAAAGTAATAGAACATTATGAAAGACCGAAAAATGTTGGTAGTTTGGATAGTGGGAGTATTAGGGTCGGTACTGGTCTTGTGGGTGCTCCAGAATGTGGGGATGTTATGAAACTACAAATCGAAGTAGATGACAATAACAAAATCATTGATGCGAAATTCAAGACATTTGGTTGTGGTAGTGCAATTGCAGCCAGTTCACTCGCAACGGAGTGGATTAAGGATAAGTCAGTTGATGAAGCTAGTATGATACAGAATACGGAGATAGTCAAGGAATTGTCCTTACCCCCTGTGAAGATACATTGTTCAGTACTTGCAGAAGATGCAATTAAAGCCGCAATCAAAGATTACCAACAGAAAAATGCAAATATTCAAGAAAATTAAAAAGAGATGGGAAAATATTTGGGTTCCTCAATTACAAGAAGGAAAGACTAAAGTAGAGCTCGAGAGGGACAAACAATATGAGACAAATTGGATATGGTATCATACCATACTTGCAATAGAGCTATTTGTATGTAATGTCTTTTTGTTATGGATTGCAATCATATTAACCATAGGATAGTATGTTCAAAATTAAGTACTGTGGCTCTTGAAACTATAAACCTCAAGCAGAAAGTCTTTCTGTTGATATGAATAATGCAGGACTATCCACTTCCTTTGAAGAGGGGGATAAGGGACAATTTGAAGTGTTTGAGAGTAGACAAGGAGACTGGCAAAGTTACATAAAGTCTGGTCATGGAAGTTTTATCACATTAAGTCAAGTGGAACGAAAACTAATAAGTGGTTGGAATGGCCCTGACTCTGCTGAAAATTAATAAGAGATTAAAATGAAACTAATTGAATTGAAGTATAAGATAGACAGAACCCCACAGGAACCAGTTACCATTATTAAGTATTTTAAAACATGGAAGAGTTTGGATAAGTTCGTGATGTCCCGAAACATCAATAGGTATAAGGTAAAGGGGCAATCATCTCCCACGCTCAAAGAAAAGATAATAAACTACACCTCAGTCTTATGGTAAGAGGATGAACAAACTATGGTATTCGTGGGAAGAGATGAGAAGGGATGTAAACACTCTTTGCAGAGAAATAGTACTGGATAAATTTGACCCCGATGTGATTGTGGGATTATCAAGGGGAGGTCTTACTCCTGGCGTTATGATGTCCCATTGGATGAAGAAACCATTTAAACCTGTTAAAGCCGCTCTGCGTGACTATCCAGAATGGGAAAATTACCTACCTAGAAAATCAGATAAACAAGTTCTAATTGTAGATGATGTATGTGATTCTGGTACAACCTTCCATAAAATTTCAAAACACATTAAAGAAAGAGCTAACGGAGTAGATGTTAGATATGCCGTACTCTATTGGAATAATGAGTGTGACTTTGAACCCCATTATTATGTCAACGAAATAGCTAAAGACTCCACAAAAACTTGGATACATTTCTGCTGGGAAAGTTGGTGGAATACCCCAATATAATTTGTCTAAATAAAGAAGAACCTTAATTTGAGAGAGAGGATAAACTATGAATACACAACTCATTGACCCACATGAATATACCCAAGTGGTCAAGAGTCTGCGTAGTTTTTTCGATTCCAAAACCTTCCTAGAAGTTCATACCCAAAACAGATTGTCAATTCTAGCAGCCTGTGAAGATCCAACAACAGTAGCAACGTATGATTATCAAGGACAAGTTTGGCCATTACCCCAAACAGGGCAGATGTGGCTGGAATACGAATTATTAACTAAACCAGACTTAGAAGGGTGTTATTGTGTCAGTACCAGCTATAGACAGGAACAGAATCCACTACCTGGCCGACACGATGTAATATTTCCGATGTTTGAGTTTGAGGCCCCAGGCACATTTGAGGACTTAATCAAACTAGAGACAGAACTCCTAGTACATCTAGGATTTGATATTAAAGACAACAAGTCATACCCTACAGGAAAGTATACAGAGGTATGCGATAAGTACAAAGTATATGATCTAGATTTAACAGCGGATCATGAAGAACGAATGTATACAGAGGAAGGAGATGTTTTCTTCCTTACCCATTTTCCAATCCACACCAGCCCCTTCTGGAACATGAAGGTCGGAAAGACTACCATAAAAACTAGTGCATTATCAAATATGGTTACTCAGACAACAGAGCAGGAAGTCGCTATGAAGTGTGATGTCATCATAGGTGGTATGGAAACTATAGGTAGTGCGGAAAGGTCATCCGATGTGTCAGAGATGAAGCATCAATTCCAGACAATATCCGATGGGGGATATGCAGGACTTCTATATGACCTATTCGGTGAGGATAGAGTCAACCTAGAATTCTATGAATTTTTGTCACATCCATTTAAGGCTCGTTTTGGTGGTGGGATTGGTATTACCAGACTCATTGCAGGAATGAAACGTGCAGGACTCATGTAGTCGAACATACTGATGCGGAGTGGCGAAATAGGCAAACGCATACACTTGTTTAGTGTATTAACCTTGAGAGAGGTTTTTGGTGGTTCGATTCCACCCTCCGCAGCCAGTAATGACTATTAAAAAGAATATTTATACAAGAACGTGAAAGAAATTGCAGGGAATAGACTTGTATGGAGACATATACGAAAAGAAAACCAACTAATGACCCTAGACCCATTAGGGTATGACCCCATAATAGACATAGATGAAGTTCATCATCGAAACAGGCGTAAGACTGATGACCCATACATCAAGGCCACTATGCAAAATACGGATCATAAAACATGGAAAGATAATTCAGCGGAAAGAAGATAAACCTTTTGGGGGCCCGGAGTGTCGTTCCGGCGGCACGCTCTCAATATTCATATGGAGAATACAATGAGTGCAAAGAACAAAGTAGGTAAACGTAAGAGTAAAAGAACAAGGAAACAACCAAAGTGTACCCTATGTAACCCTTATCGATGGATGGGGAATACTAAGGAGAGACATCGACATTCATATTATAGACAACAACTAGCAGCATGACAGAGATATGGATTGCACTACTACTGTACACCAGCTCATTTAAAGCACAGACCCTTCAGGAATTTCCTTCAGAGAAGGTCTGTTGGGATAACTATGCTGGTGATCAGTCATTCGGTAAACAACTCAATGACCACCAGAACAAACCAATCACCAAAGACTATCATTTCAAGAGACAGGGGGCAGAGTACCCCATAAGACTCTTTAAAGACCCTCAGACGAAAGAATTGCTATGGTTGACCTGTGAACTACGGGCTTCTCTAGAATACCCCAATAATAGAAGATACCCATTGAATATCCTATTGCCTACACCAGTATGAATAATACATAAATATCCTTACACAATCAAATAAGGAGTCTATGGCATATATTCTTCACAAGTGGACAGTAGCCACAGTACAAGTAGTATATTATATTCCAGATTATTTACACGTTGTGAATGAATTCGTATGGCAGACAGAGGATCAGTTACCAGAGTATCCGAGAATAACCAAGTTCCTCGACTATTGGGATAAGAACATTGATGGGCCCATTAAGGAGGTATTCATCTATGATCAAGGACAAAGCAACATAAGAAGGGTGGATAGACACCTGAAATTTAACTAATGAAACAGAGACATGATCCACTATTAGAGACAACCAAAGGATGGATCTTTGATAGGAAGGCCAGAGAGAACTACTGCTGGGAAATCATACAGGATATGATAGAAAAAGAAGTCAGCGCAGCATTTAAGATTCGGCCACAACCTGTATGTAAGCGGTGGAATAAGAAGAAATTAGGAAAGAATGAGTACTGGACACCTAGCCCTGAGCCCACAATGCCTACTAAAAAGGAAATAAAACGAATCATTAAAGACACCATAAAGGGAACATGAGCTACAAATATAACTATGAAAATGCAACAGAGAAGAGACTTGCGGATAAGGAATTTGGCCATGTGGTCATACCTGTATGTGATGGTCAAGTCAAGCACCCAGAGCATCTCCGGCAGCATGAACACCTACAAGTACTACAGAGACACGCACTTAGTGGAGATGTACAAGAGTGTAAACGGATGATTGCAGAACTTCCAGAGTACCAACGGAAAGACACCATCACAATGCTAAAGGGTGCAGTCAAGGAACACGGCAGGATAATAGACCTATGAAGACATCATTCGGAAAGTACTTTGATGACCAGCGTGATAAATTCGTCAAGGATATGCAGACAGGTAAGAATACAGAGCTTAATAATGCATGGAGAGAAGACTTTGATAAGAGACAAGAGAAGAAAAAACAAAAATGGTTCAAGAAAGAACTACAGGAATGTTCTGAAAAGGGAGTAGAAATATCTGAAGAGTGTAAGGTATATTACAATAAACAATATGAGCATATACCAGCAGAATATGTCATAGGACAAGAGGAGGACATAAGACTTGCCGTACTCAAGGATGAGGTAGATCTATTGCAGAAGCGCTATAATCCAGCCACTTCTAAGATTAATGTCCTTTATATCACAGATACCATTTCCATGCTAAGGCTCAGAATAGCAGAACTCCAAGCCACCAATACAAAATCCCCCATTAGATAGGTAATATTTACCTAGTAATATCAATGCATATATCATACCAATCCCCCCTTAATAAAAAAATAATAAAAAAATAATTTAATGTCAAGTATTTGGACTGTATCTTACTGATATTATTTTTGAAAAGATTTGACTTGACAATGGCGGCGTGGCCATGGTAAGCTTATAGTGTTGTTTAAGTGATTGGGAATGTTCCCAAAAAACCCAAATATAAAGGGCTAAATGATTAAAGACTATAAGATGTTACTAAATCGGATGAAGAAGACGGATAGTAAAATCAACTACAAAAAACTTCATCTTGAACCCATTAAGGAGATGGAGAACTCCAGACACCTCAAGGAAGACTCCTATGTAAATTCAGTCCTTGATGATATGTCCTACGAGGAATTGTATGGCTGAGTGACTCATTACGGAATACGGACTTGAGTCACAACGACCATACATTTTCCGTATTATAATAAGGTTCAAGTGAGTGAGGAATGTTCCTCAAATAACCCCATAATAAAGGGATATATGACTAAAGAAGAATTCGTAACAATCATGTTAGAGAAGAGAAGGAAGAATGAGATAGAAGAGTATGTAGAAGAAGTCTTAGAGGATATGTCTGAGATGGAGATTACAGGGCCCTCTGCGGAATCGCTAGAGGGTAAACAACTTAACTACGGTGTATGACTGTAGATAGGTTAGGGTAACAATGCCCAAAAACAATCCTAATAAACGAGGAATGTAGTATGAGGACAATGTATAAGAAAGAGATAGAAGAATATCTCAAGAACGGAGGAACAGTCAAGTGTGAACATGGAGAAGACTTCCTGTCACGAAGGTTCCGAACACCAGAGGAGAGAGTAGTGATGGATAGGGAGGACATGGCCAAAAGAGCGGCCAAGTAGCTGGGTTTCTCAGGGTTTCTCAGAGGTTTCTATAAATTGGTCAAGTGGTTGGGTAATCAGTTGGGTAATCAGTTGGGAAGTCAATTGACTGTCACAAAAATATGACCAATTATTGTGCAAGTGATTAATTATTGTGCAATCGGAAACTCTCTGTAAACCTCTGAGGAATACGGAGGCTCTTTAGTACTTAATTTGTCAAATTAAGACTTTTTTCATAACTTTATGACCCCCCACAAGACTTCTGAGTATCCTCAGAGGGCCTCAGAGGCCACCCCCACAGCCCCCACGGCCACATACCCCATAGAACACCTCAGAGTACCTGTGAGGCCCCCAAAGTATTTTCATTTATATTCATTATTGTCTTGACTTTTCTAGCTCACTCCTGTATAATAGCCTATGTAGTGTTAAGTGAGAAATGAATTAAGATAACCTTAAAGAGAATTGAATATGACTGAGATTGAATCAAGACTGAATGAACTCAGAGATACTGTGAGAACCTTAGAGACAGTTGAGACTACCTTAGAGAGCCTCAAAGAAACCAAGTGGGAACTAGTATGGGAACTCAGGGGCCTGGGGCATGACTTCAGAGCCACCCCTGAGGGCATGGATGTAGTACTGTCCTCACCACCTAATATGAATTGGAACTAACAACGGTACACTCTATTTTAACCATTTAATATGAGAGAGAATATGTAAGGTAGGAAGGCAGACCAATTGCCTCTAAAAAGGATACGATTTGTCTTGACATTTTCAGCTGAAGCTGTTAAGCTTAGTATGTAGTTAATTAAGTGAACCTATAAGAAGGATATATTATGAGTAAGAACAGGAGAAAATGGGATGATTCTCAGAGCCCCCAATGGAGGTTCTTCCTAGAGAACGAAAAGAAACCTCAGAAAAGACTTGACTTTTTACACGAAAAGCGTTAAGCTTATAGTGTAGTTTAAATAAATGAGAGAACCCCCTCAAAGAATGTACTGCGTAGGATGGGAACTCTCAGAACCCCAATGGAGAAGCCATTGTAGAGGAAGGTGACTGAATAGAATAGGGAGACTAATTCGACTCCCCCCTTATGGTATCCCCCACACATAGAGTGGTGACGGCTGATTGGATACAGGGCTCGAGAATTTGTCACAAAAACTCTATACTTTTTGTGACAACAACCAGACAGGGAATTCTCTGGGAGATTCCCTGCACACCTCTAAGGCCTTTCCACCCCCCTTGCGAGAGGCATTGGTGGGGGGGTTAAAAACTCAAAACAAAAAGTAATCTATAAATGCAATAAATATTGTTCGGGGAAAAAATTGGTATGAATAGTAAAATTATAATAACAGAATTAATAAGATTTGTTTGTTGTGGCGTTTTGTCATGTGGATTAGTTTTCTACATGGTAGTACTTGCCACTTCAGTATAAAGTTGCGGTCGAAAATTTCGACTTCAAAAATTAGAACCTAAGCATTCTCAGTTGGGTAAGGTGGTTCGGAGATAGTGGAAGTTTCGTGAACAGAAGCTAAGGGTAACTCCCTCCTATAAGGGACTCTGAGGTAGGAATGTTATGTGCGAGAGTTGGGATGGAAAGAAATCCCATACACAAGAGTGGTGATGACGATTCGTGAGAAGTTCGCAGACCTAAGATTCTTGGTATCGAAGTACAAGGACTCGAGCATGGTTCTTCTCAGAAAAGACTTTCAGCAGGGCAGAGGTCTTAGGCTGTGTTTACACAGCCAGTTTCCAAACCCAATATTATAAATACAATTGAACAGTATTTGGGGTTTCCCCTACGATGTAGTTCAGTAACTTTTAAGACATGGGTGCGATTCCCATCAGCTCCACCAAGAAAGCATATGAGTTTTTCAGATAGACTGAGTATCCTTGAGAGACTCCCATCACATCGGCGCATGACTGCGAGAGATAAGGCTGGGAAGACCTCAAAGAAAGCTAAGAGAAAACATTCAGAGGAACACTTCAATAAGGATTGGGATAAAGATCTGTGGGAGTGAAACAGGGTTATCACGGAGTACTAACGTGGGAGTAGACTTTGTAGCATTATTCATATGGAAGTATGGGGTATACCTACTCATCACATATGCTTTGTTTGAGGGGCTGTAATAGAATTCGATTAGAAGAATATGGTTCTATTGGGACTGTTCATAATAAATTAATCGCAAACAATGACGATTATACATCTGTAGGATATGTTGCAATAGCTGCATAGTCCTACGAGGTTTTTGGGAGACACCTGGCAACAGAAGTCTCCCTTTTTTTGTATCAACTTTTTATATGCTATATTCATTTAACTTCCTCAAAACTCACCACTTCAAAGAAATCTGTCAGCCTATTCGTACTGACATAGGTTGGCTCTATACTGTTCGGGTATGCTCAGGGCCGGCCCCGCCCCCAAAACCTCAGCGTAAACGTAGGTAAGGGATCCCTTGTCTGAAAAATCTCCGGGCCTGCTTAGGGGAACTGGAAAAATTCTTTAGTAATCATATAAATATCTATATGGAAAAATCTTTAAAACAAAGAGAGCAACTTGCAGGAAGAGAACAATGAATAACTATTTTATGGGTCAAGATGGATTTAGCTGGTTCATCGGAGTTGTTGAAGATAGAGCAGATCCAGAGAAAGCAGGCAGAGTCAGGGTTCGTTGTATGGGCTATCATACAGCAGATGTTCAGAAGATCCCTACAGAAGACTTGCCTTGGGCATCGGTGATGATGCCTGTCACAGCAGGTGCTAATTCTGGTATTGGTTTCTCCCCACACTTTCTCATAGAGGGTACATGGGTTGTCGGGTTCTTTCGTGATCCTGCAAAGCAAGAGCCAGTCATCATGGGTGCATTGCCTGGCAAGAATACTACTGAAACAACTAACTTCACCATTGCAGCTTCAAGTAAGGTCGGTGGTTATTCTGGTTCTTCTACTACAAGTGCTCCACCTGCGGCAGCAACTTCAGCTGGTGGGTTCGTAGATCCAAATGCAAAATATCCCTCAGAACTTTATCTTGATATTGCAGACACTAATCTACTTGCACAGGAGTCAGCTGCGACACATCCATCTAAAGCAATTAAAGATGCCTTGGATTCTTGGTCTACTGCATCGGGTTCTGCTGAGCAAATAGCATCTACTCAAGCTAGTGCTAAGTATCCTAGTAATCATGTCTTTGAAACGGAGTCTGGCCATTATGTCGAGTTCGATGATACAGAAGGAAATGAACGAATACACCTGTACCACAAAATGGGTACGTTCATTGAGATTGATAAGTCTGGTAATGTAGTCATTAAGACTGTAGGTAATGTTACTAACATCGTAGCAGGAAACATGGACACATATGTTAAGGGAAACTATTCGGTTTCTGCTGGTGGTAACATTGATGTATATGCAGGAGGAAATCTCACGGAGAAAGTAGACGGAAATAGAAAGACTACTATTACAGGAAATGATGAAGTTGCTATTACAGGAACTTTAACAGCAAAGGTTACTAAGGATGTAACCAATACGTTTAGCGCTAACCTAACCACAACTATTACTGCACTTGGTTCCATCAAGGCTACTGGTGCAATGACAGTCGGTGGTTCCTCAATCAGTTTCAACTAATGCCAGCAAGACTCGCAAATGTCGGTACACATACTATAGCAGCTTTACCAGCTGCAGGGACTTTGACTAATGCTGGTGCAAAGACAGCTGGTGGTATGGAAAATATAGGTACTGCAACTAGTAGTACTTTTACTATGTCAGAAACGATGACTTGTATAGAAACGGTAAATTCTCCTATAACTAGTCCACCAGTAACAATTGTTTCTGATGGTTTGGAAACAGCTGCAGGGCCAATGATTTCGATTACTGATATATCAATACCAGCTTCATGGACTGTTCCTGCTACAAGTAAAAGTGAATCATTATCTGGTATTGGTACTGCTGCTAATAATACTAGTGCAGGAACATATACAATTTTTCCAGATGTGAAGATTACAATAGTTCAAGGTGCATCTACTGTATCTGCTGGTGTGGGTATTCAAACAACAACCGCAACAATAACTGGGCCGGTAACAGAATTAGATGATTGGGTAGTGCCTTGGACACCTACAGATAAACCCCCATTCTTTGATGGTTCGGATTTTGGATTGGCAAGAAGTTCTGGTTATGGAAATACACAAAAGGGTGGGCCGGGAATATTTTATATTACATTTACTCTGAAATTTTTCTTAGCCGCTTTCTCTGATGGGCCTTGGTCAGGCACACCAATAGAACTTGACTTTAAGATAGGTGTTATAAATAATTATGACAATGATAGGGAAAAATATATTACAGCTTATAGAGAAGCTTATAGTACCCTAACTAAAGTTCCAGAACTATCGGAGTGGCAAACATAATGGCAGGATCAATGGCAAGAGAAGGTGATCAAACAACTGGACATGGTTCATTTGCACCTTCAATATTTTTACCAGGCTCATCTTTGTGTCAGAAGGCAACCATTGAGGGCAAACCTATGTTGACTATAGATGCAAAGTGTGCGCCTCATGGTTCACCATCTCCATCTACACCTGTAATTGGAACGATTATTGAAGGCTCTCCAACATCCTTAGTAACTTGTGATGATGGTGTTAAAAGAAAAGTCGCAAGGATAGGAGACTCATTAGATTGCGGTTGCAAGATAGTGGGTGGAGCAAAGACAGTAGGTGCTGGAGCAAATGCATAATAAACAATTAATCATTAATAAGGTGATATGACAGAAACAGAAACAGACATGAAAATAGAAGATCAAAAAAAATCAATCGAAGCACGAAAGAAATTAAACTTTTGGGCTAGACTTGTATTGAGTCTAGTAATATTCGGTGCATTTTTTATATTATTGTATTTACTATTCTTTGCACAAGTCGGAGAGACATATCGAGATATTGTAAATATTTTGGTTGGTACATATGTGGCCATCCTAACTAAGACTGCTGATTATTGGTTCAAAGATAAGGATGATCCAGAACATAAGGAATCCGAAGCACTTAACACTAACGGAACAGCAACACTATAATGGCATGGGATGCATCAAGACAGAATGAGAAAAGATCAAGTCGAGTCTACAAAGATTTAAACTTGAACTTTTCTGCAAATCCAGTTACAGGAGATGTAACTACTGTTACTGATGTTATTGCTGTTAAAAGGTCTGTTCGTAATCTGTTACTCACAAACCATTACGATAGACCATTTCATCCAGAGATTGGTTCTAATATTCCACATTTACTTTTTGAGAATTTAAATCCTGTAACTGGAAATCAATTAGCAAGAACAATAGAAGAAATGCTTGGTAACTTTGAACCTAGAGCAAGGGTAGAAAATGTTGAATGTTCCCCCATAGTAGGTCAAAATAAGTATGATGTTAGAATTTATTTTTATGTTGAAAATATGCCAGCTGAACTCCAAGAATTTCAAACAATTTTAGAAACGGTACGATAACATGGCTATAAATTCAAAAGGAAGGATTGAGATTACTGATTTAGATTTTGATACAGTCAAGGCTAATTTCAAATCATTCCTTTCACAACAAACACAATTCACAGACTACAATTTTGAAGGGTCTGGTATGTCGGTTCTAATGGATCTCTTGGCATACAATACTCACTACTTAGCATTTCATGCAAATATGCTTGCAAACGAAATGTTCATAGATACTGCATTGACTAGAGCTAGTGCCGTTTCTCATGCAAAGTCATTAGGTTATTTACCCTCATCAGCAAAATCATCAACTGCAATTGTTGACATTACTGTTACAGGTGTTCCAACTTCCCAAGCCTCTTTAATTATGGCTGCAGGAACAATCTTCACTACTTCAGTTAATGATACAAGTTATCAATTTGTAACGATTGGAGATCACACAGCAACTTCTACTACTGGCACATTTGTGTTTAGTGATATTTCAATTTATGAAGGTACAAGAGTTAGATATACATATACTGTAAATTCTTCAAACTTAGAACAACAGTTTGTAATTCCTTCAGCAGCTGTAGATACTAGTACTGTTGTTGTATCTGTACAAACATCATCAAGTGATGTTACTACAGAAGTTTATACTTTGAATACAGATTATACTACACTTAATTCAACATCCCTAAAATACTTTTTACAAGAAATAGAAGAAGGAAGATATGAAGTATATTTTGGTGACGGAGTTATAGGTAAAAAACCTATTGATGGAAATATTGTTATATTGGATTATGTTGTAACTAGTGGAAGTACCGCTGATGGTGCAAGTGCATTTACTCCATCTTCATCAGTTGGTGGATATTCTAATGTTACTGCATTAGCATCAGCTAGCTCTTCAGGTGGAGGTGATGCTGAAAGTGTTGACTCTATTAAGTTTAATGCACCATTGAAGTATGCAGCACAGGGCCGGGCGGTGACACCAGATGATTACAAATCCATAGTCCCTTCAGTATATACTAATATTAAGTCTATACAATGTTGGGGTGGAGAAGATAATGATCCCCCAATTTATGGAAGAGTATATATTGCCATTAATCCTAATACTGGATCAACCTTAACCACTACAACTAAAAATTCAATTATTGCTAGTCTGAAAAATTACAATGTAGCTTCAATAGTACCAGTAATAGTTGATCCAGAAGTTTTGTATTTGGTTATGGGTATAACCGCTAAATATAATTCTACCTTGACAGAAAAAACTAAATCAGATATTAAGGCTTTGGTTGAGACAGCAGTAAGTTCTTTCAATACAAATAACCTACAGAAGTTCGATAGTGTATTCAGACATTCCAATCTTTTAAGAAGTATTGATGATTCAGATGCTTCCATTTTGTCCAGTACTGCAACAATGAAACTGAAAAGAATTATTACTCCAACTTTGGCAGCAGTAACCAAATATACTATTAGTTATAATAATGCAGCCTATCATCCATCAATAGGTTGGTCACAAACAGTTGTGGAATCTACTGGTTTTCATCTGTCTGGAAATACTAATGAACAATTTATAGATGATGATGGTAATGGTAATATCAGAACCTTTTACCTTTTAGGTGGAACTACTAAGACTATTACAAATGCAGCTGCAGGAACTATTAATTATACTACAGGGGAAATAGTTTTGACCTCATTCAATATTACTGGTACAACTAATACTAATAATACAATAGATGTAACTATCAAACCAGATTCAAATGACATCATTCCTGTAAGGCAACAAGTTATTGAAATAGATACTGTTGCAACATCGGTGACTGCTGAAGTTGATGAGTTTGCAGCTGGTAGTACAACTGCTGGTGTAGGATATACCACATCTAGTTCAACTGCTCCTGTAGGAAGCAATTACACCACATCGTAATATGGCGAGTACCTTTTTAGATGAAAAGATTTCATCTTTTATAGAAGATAAATTTCCTGAATTCGTAAAGGCAGATCATCCTGTTTTTGTGGACTTCCTAAGACTGTACTATCAGTTTATGGAGGCCTCAAAGATTACCCTCACTAATGTTCAACTCTCAGACCAAATCCTTTTAGAAAATAAACTGACAGAGAATTTCATGCTCGGTGAGGATGGAACTAAGTTTGTTTTTGAAGATTCTACATATGGTGAATTTATAAAGGGGGAGAATGTTACTGGTCAAACCTCTGGTGCAGTTGCTGAAATTCTTTCAGAAGATAATGCAAGTGGTTTTCTTTATGTCGAAACAAATAGATTCCTGCAAGTCGGTGAAGTAATTGTTGGTAGTACTTCTGATGCAACCGCAACCATTTCCAAGTATCAAGGAAATCCAGTACAGAATATTCAACAACTTTTAGAGTATGTTGATATTGATAAAACCATTACTGATTTCTTTGACCAATTCCGAAATACCTATCTTACAGCTGTTCCCAATACGCTTGCTACAGGAGTATCCAAAAGAAAATTAGTAAAGAGTATCCGTGACTTGTACCGAGCAAAAGGTTCAAGGAAGGGCCATGAAATATTCTTTAGATTAATGTTCGGCGAAACGCCAGAACTATTTTACCCCACAGACAATCTCCTTAAAGTTTCAGCAGGTGATTGGTCTACCGATACAGTCATCAGAGTTGTCGCAACTGCAAACTCTCCAAATAATTTAGTTGGACAAACTGTAACACAAACAATAAATGTTTCCTTAGATGCATTAACAGCTACAGCTACTGTAGAATCTGTACTTCAATTACAAGAAGGAGAGACAACAGTTTATCAATTAGTATTAAATGTAGATTCTATAATTGGTACATTTATTAAAGGTGCAGAAATTACAGGAGTTGATAATACTAATGCCGATGTAGCAATTTCTGGAACTGTTCAATCTATACTTACTGGTGCAGCTGTAACATCTGGAGCTTCGGCATATACTATTGATGATGATGTAACTGTTACAAGTTCAATAGGTAAAGATGCAGTAGTTTCTATTGTGGATGTGGGTTCTGGTGAAGTAGATCAAGTTGTTATTGATAATCCAGGCACAGGTTATGCAATAGGTGATTATTTATATTTTAATAATTCTAATACAGAAGGGTCTGGAGCATCGGCAATAGTTTCTAATATCGGCGGAGCAGTTGCACCAGAACTAGGAGATACTACTTCCCATACAGTAACAGGAAATACTAATAGTACTACTTCTATTTCAAGTATTACTACATCTACTCTTTATGCAGGACAAAGTATTTCTGGAGGAAGTCTCCCAACTGGCACAACTATAGTTTCTATTAGTGTTGTTGGTGCTAGTAGTAATGGAACTATTATTGTTTCAAATGCAGCTGCATCAACTGCAACTGGTTCAACCTTTATTATTGCTAGTGAGTATGGAATAGCCGTTACGGATCATATAATATTTGAAGATGCTACAGAAGCTACAGATTCATACTCTGGAGCTCAAATACAATTAGAGACAGATACTTTTGAAAATTTGGGAGATCAACCAGATGATGGGCCTCACGATTTAGCATATGGATATTATGGTTCTAGTATAGATGCTGAAAAGGATGAGATTGTTAAAATTATAATGTACAGTAAAGGTTCGGGTTATGAAAAAATCCCAACTGTTGTGCCTACTAAATTCAGATTGAAATGGGGTACTTATGCACTTACTACTTCTGGAGATTTTGTAGCTGGTGAAACTATAACTCAAGCAGGAGGCGTAACAGGAACTATTGCAGCTGTATCTCCAGGCGTTATTAATATTGCGAGTCCAGTTGGTACTTTCGGAACTGTCACTACTACAGGAAGTACTAGTGGAGCTACAATGGTTCCTACATCCGTAACAACTCTTGGTTCTAATGCTACCTTTGTTGCATGGTCAACTTCTGGAATTGGTTCTGTTACAGGTGTAGAGGTTTCTCAATTTGGTACTGGATATGCTACTGCACCAGCTGTTACTGTTCCTGTAAAACTTCTTGTTACCAGAAACACAGCATTAGCAGAACCTACTGATGTTTCAGTCGCTGGAGCATTTTCTGTTGGAGATACTATAACAGGAGCAACTTCAAATGCTGTGGGTGTAGTAACTGCATGGGATAATACTCGACAAATTCTTACTGTTAAAATTACACAAGGAACATATATAAAGGGGGAAATTTTTACAAGGGGAGTAGCATCTAATTATGCAGTAGTATCAGAAACATCTCAATCCACATTATCTTCAACAATAGGAACTGTCGGTTCAACTGCTGGGGCGTTCAATAATGATAAGGGTAAGATTGGTGAATCTTTAATGAAGATTCAGGACTCATACTATTATCAAGATTTTTCATATGTGGTTCGTGTTGGTGCTGCAATTAAAGATTGGAGAGCAGAGATTAAGAAGTCTGTTCATCCAGCTGGTTTTGCAATGTTTGGTGAGGTAAGTATTACCAACAAAGTACAAATGAAACTTACCGTTCCAGTTTCGGGCATTACTACTGGTACTCCAGAACTTGCAAGTCTCTTTGAGGCAGTCATCACTACTGTTTTTGGTAGGAGACTTGGAACAGCAGATGATGGTACTACCCTATTAGGTTCAATTGAAATGAAGGGTACTACAGATCATGGTACTAGTACTCTGAAACGTGGTTATCATGTTGGACACAAAACACCACTAACTATAGATATAGATTCAGTTACAAGAATAGGTACTATTGCAACAGTTGAGACTAAGGGGCCACATGGAGTTGAGGTAGGAGAATTAGTTCAAATTACAGGCGTAACAACTGCTGGATATAATGGAACTTATGAAACAATTTCTGGACAATTTACTGCTACAGGAAATACAACTAGTGGTTCTACATCGGTTACTAATATTACCACAACAAATATAAATGCATCGACACTTCATAGTATTACTGGTAGTGGAATTACAGCAAATGTTACAAGAGTAAATTCTATTACTCAAGCAGGGTCTAGTAATAATGGTACGATTGTATTAACTCATCCAGCTACAGCTAGTGCAACTGGTGTGACCTTTACGATTACTCCTATATCAGTAGACCAATTTAAGATTACGGTTGCCGCTGGACTCGCAACTCCAGCAGTATTAAGTTCTGTAGCAAGTGTACTATTAATATCTCCGTTTGATAATTCAACAAGGGATCTGACAATGAGATCCCATAAGGATATAAGTGTATATCCAATTTATGGGGGATGGTCAAGTTTACAGAAAAATAGATATGGTCTTGGCCCAAGACAATCAAATGCAACAAAGTATATGTGGGCATCACCAGCAATTGCAGACACTACTCCTTCAAGGATGAATAATATTTCATATGCATATCCTAATATAATAAGAAGGGGTTCACCAGAAACAGGAACAGACAATGTAGATGCAGGGTCGGCTGGTGTATATGATACTACTATGGAATATACTAATATTCAGATTGGTGCTCATGAATCAGATGTACATATGAGGATTTCAGATTTTGCAGATGTACGAATAATAGATACAGTAAGAGCATTAAGAACTGTAGGAGAATCTGGAACACCAGATATGGAAAATAGTGGAGATGATATAGATTGTATTCTAATGGAAGATGGTTCGTATGAAGCATATGAAGAGAGTGAGGGAAATATGATGCCATTAGAATCAAGAAAGATATGGAATGTTCCACCACCCTCGTATATTAGACTAATAACAGCATAACAGAGTTGTATAACTCTTATAAATATTTTAACAAGATTTAAACAAAGGATTTTAAAATGGCAGCGATTATTACTTCAAAATTTAGGTTTCACAATGCCGAGCAATTTAAAGAATCATTTTCAGAGTCTGTCGCAACCAATTACTACCTTTTTATTGGTAGACCCTCTGCATTTGCTACAACAACAACTGGTGGAACAGATTCGGCACCACCTACTCCTGTAGATAATCGTAGGTCAGAAGCATATGATTGGGATGATATGCTTGCAGCCAAAAAGATAGATACCACAGGTGTTACTCACGCAATCCCACGCAGAGATTTGGATATTTCAGGTGCAACTACATACGATATGTACAGGCCGAATTATTCATCAGCTAATACTGCAACCTCAAGTGCAACTACTTTATTTGATTCAACATTTTACTTTATAACTTCTGCATATAGAGTCTATAAGGTTTTAGATAATGGTGGCGTTGCTTGGGATGCAGCCGCACCAACATCAACAGCTTCTTCACCATTTACTGTCGCAGTAACAGGAGGAAGTTATACTCTGAAATATATGTTGACTTTAACTACAACTAATGTTCAGAATTTCTTAACGCCAGATTTCATACCTGTATCCATTACACCAGAATCGGGTAATGCATTAGTAGATGGTAGATTAGATATTGTCAAAGTAACTACCGCTGGAACTGGACAGAATAATAGTGCAACTTGGGCTATTGCAGCTGATAGAACAGTAACAAATGTTCCTATTCGTGGAGATGGTACTGGTGGATTATGTACAGTAACTATTGGAGGAAGTAGTGGAAGTTCCGGCGGAGCAATAACTGCTGTTGCCGTTACAGCAAATGGTACTAAATATACTCATGCAAATATTATCGCAGCTGATATTATAGATCAACATACTCTTCAACAAACATCTTCTGTATTAAGTTTTACTACTAGTCCAGTATTAGAAGTTATCATCGGCCCAGATGGAGGACATGGTTCCAATCCTGCAAAGGAGCTTGGAGGTCATTTTTGTTTGATGGATGTTAAACTACAACAAACTGAAGGTTTTGACTTTTCCGTAGTAAATGATTTTAGACAACTTGGAATTGTTCGTAATCCATATTCGTATGCAACTACTTCTAGTTTTACTGGTTCAACAGCACGACAAACTTATGCAATAAAACTTGCAAGCAATTCAGGCACATTTGTAGTTGATGAAAAGATTTCTCAGACAATCGCAGCTGTTTCTCTTACTTCAATTGTATCTTCTGCAAATGGACAAGTTATGACTGTAGTTACTAGTGCAGTTCATAAACTTAAAACTGGACAAATGGTAAAAATTATTGGAGGGGCATTTCCAGGCAGCGGTAGTGCAACAACTAATGGACATCAAGGAACACATCATATTACTGTAACAAATACAACTACTTTTACTTACACTATTGCATCTACAAGAGCAGTCGATGTTTCCACAACGTGTACAAATAGTCCTACACATACCTATACAACATTCATCCCACAGGCAGTTGTTGTGGAATATGATACTACTAATAATATTTTGTTTTATGTACAAAATGCATATGATAATCAAGGAACTGATTCAACATACAAACAGAAGATTCCTTTTAGTGGTAACAGTACAATAACAGGTGCTACCTCAAGTGCAACTGGTGTTCCAGATACCGCAAATAGTAGTACATACAATAATACAGTATTCGTTAGTGGATATACAAATCCTGAACTACAACCAGATTCAGGTGATGTAATTTATATAGAAAACAGAAAACCGATTAGTAGAGCTTCTGACCAAACAGAAGATGTTAAATTAGTTGTTGAATTTTAAGAAATAAAATGCAAAAAACAGATTTAAATGTTTCGCCATATTATGACGATTTTAGTGAAGATAGTTTATTCCATCGAGTATTGTTTCGCCCTGCCTATTCAGTACAGGCTCGTGAACTTACTCAGATGCAGACTATTCTTCAGAACCAGATAGAAAGAATTGGTTCTCACTTTTTCAAAGAAGGTGCAGTAGTAATTCCAGGCCAAACTGGATTTGACATTACCTATTCTTATGTGAAATTACAAACAACATTTACAGTTAGTGGAACTACACATACCGCAGAAAATTTCAGAACAAGTTTAGTAGGAACAAAACTTACAGGTGTAACTACTGGTGTTATTGCAAAAGTTATTAATACCTCAGCTGCAGATGGTTCTGATGATCTTACTGTATTTGTTAAGTATGAATCTTCAGGAACAGTTGCTGGTGGAACAACTAAGACAGTTTTTGGTAATGGTGAATCATTAACTACTGATACATCAATAGCTTATACTTCAGGTGGTTCAACAGTTACTATTCCAGCGGCAGGACAAGCCGCACTTACCGCAGCTTCTGCTGCCACAGGAGTAGGTTCTTCTACAAGTGTTCAAAAAGGAATCTTTTACATTCGTGGTGCATTTGTTCAAGCCCTCACACAAACAATTATCCTAGACAAATATTCTAATAGTCCTTCCTACCGAATTGGATTTTCGGTAACAGAATCCCTAGTAACCCCCGAAGAAAATACTGGACTTCTCGACAATTCAACTGGAAGTACTAACTTTGCAGCCAAGGGAGCTCACAGATTAAAATATTCACTTACCCTTGCAAAGAAAGCTCTTGGTACTGCTGATGACGCTGACTTTATTGAACTACTGACTGTCAAATCGGGAAGGGTTCAGTCTCAAGTTCGTGGTACAGAATACTCAGTCCTTGAAGATACACTTGCTCGAAGGACATTTGATGAATCTGGTGATTATGTTGTCAAAGGATTTGATATTGATATGAGAGAACATTTTGATGATGGTCTTAATGATGGAGTCTATAGTCTTGCAGATGGTGGAGATTCTTCAAAGATTGCAATAGGACTTTCGCCAGGTAAAGCATATGTTCGTGGATTTGAGATAGGTACTCTTTCCCAAACATTCATTCCTCTAAATAAGGCACGAACAACCGCCTTTGTTCAAAATAGTGCAACTACGTTTAGTGCTGGTAATTTTGTTGTGGTTGAAAATGTTTTTGGAACTCCAGATATTACCGCAGATGGAAATGATAGTAAACCATTTAAGGAAGTGCAATTGCGTGACCAGAGGATGCCTGTTACTCATGTAAAAGCAAACTTTAATGCTAGTGCAACAACTTTTACTGTTAATTCATCAAATCATATGCCACAAACTGGTTCTTTTATTGTTCAGATTGGAACTGAATTAATTAAAATAGCATCTGCATCTATTACATCAATTAGTGGTGGGGAAGGAATTGCAACTTTAACTGTTCTTACTGGAACTCCAACTGGACATGGTTGGGGAGGAACTACCCCGGCTGGTCATGTCGTAGATGATCCAGTTTATATTTGGGGTTTAGATTTGTCTCAAGGTACTAGAACTACTGATAAATCAAGACCATTCTCAGCATATGCACACGCAACAGCACAATGGGCAGTTACACCCCCAGCAAAAACAATAGGTGTAGCACGAACTAGAGCCTTTGAACATCTTTCAGGAACAGAAGGAACAGAAATTACTGGTGCTTATACTAGAGAAGGAAAATTTCAACATTATCTATTTGATGTTCGGATGTTAGCAAAGTTGACTTTGCAAGATACCCACAAATTTACTGCAACTAATTTTTTACATAACGGAGCAAGGGTTAAAGGTTCATCAACTGGTGCTACAGGAATAGTTTATATTGCCCCACAGGATATAAAATTAACAGGACAAACTTGTACTCCAGCATCTGTATCAACTGGCGTGATAACAACAACCGATACTGGCGGACTTGAGCCGGGAATGGGAATTTCTGGTACAAATATTGCAGCTGATTCTTATATAGCATCAGTAGATAGTCTAACTCAATTTACAACAAGTGTAACTTCTGGACATACTGCATCACAAACAACTGCTGCTATAATTGGAAATGCAGCTGATTCTGATGATGGAACTAAATTGGATGAGGGAACAACTTTCCATATTATTCAAACTACAGGAACCTTTGCTAAAGGTGAAACTATTACAAGTAATATTACTGGTGATTTAGCAACTGGTGGAACTTTAGATGCTACAGCAACTCCTACATATTATGGTTTTAATGAAACTCATTCTATCTTTGGTGTAAATTCTCAAAATAGATCATACATTGCAGACCTTGCTTTAAGGGATACCAAAAAATTAACAGGAACGGTTAATGTCTCAGGAGCAACTGGTACAACATATACTGTTCAGGGAACGAATACACAATTTGCTTCTGACCTTAAAGTGGGAGATTGTTTTGAGGTTGCACATGGTACTACTCAAGCATTAGCAAGTGCTAATAAGAGAATGACTGTTAAAAAAATTACTAATAATACATCGTTAATAACTGAAGAAATATTTGGTGGTTTAGGTGGTACTACTCCTGTTCAAAATTCTATAATGACTAGGGTTAGAGCTAAGATTGAAGAACAGGAAGAATTAGTAATGATTTCTAAACTTCCAAAACAAACAATTAAAACATTAAAGGCCGCAGAACTTAACAATAAAGTAGATACTACACTTAAAGTTCGTAGACAAGAAACAAAACTCTTGCAAAGTGGAGTTGGGTCTGTTACTCTACCTGAAGGAGAATCCTTTGTATCTGTTACTGATGATGATTATGTTATAAGTGTTGTTGCAGAAAGTACTACTGCATCTACAATGAAGTATCCTGTAGGAACAATGTTGAAACCAACTACGGATGCTACAGATGAATGTTATCTTAATAAAGGAGCTCAAACTATAACTCTCAATCTAGCTGGTGGCTTAGATACAACTGTTAAATTTACATATACCCTAAAGATAGGAACGGCTAGTGAAAAAACTAAGACGCTCCAACCAATGAATACTCTTAATATTACTTCTGCATCTGGTGGAATTTGGGGAACTAATTATAAAGATGAAGAAATTACATTAACTAAAGCAGATATTTTTAAGGTTCGTGGAGTTTATATGTCAGCAGATTCAAGTACTGCAGCTCTTGCTCCAACCATGACATATTCAAGTAGTTCTGGTGGTAATGTTACTTCTGATGAAATTTTCCAGGCTGGTGAAAAAATTACAGGAAACAATGGTTCAATTGCTAGAATTATATCTGGTGGTACTTCGGGTTCTACAACTGCAACAGCCACATTTACTTATCTTACAACAAAAGTATTTACTGTAGGAACTACACTCACTTCAGCACAAAATACTTTTACTTATATACTGACTACTACAGCTGTTACAGCTGGTGATGAAAATATTTTGAGTAACTATCAATTTGATTCTGGTATGCGAGATACATTCTATGATATTGGTAGTATTACAAGAAAGTCAGGGGAAGCTCCACCATCTGGAAGATTGTTGATAGTGTTTGATTATTTTACACATGGTGCAGGAAATTATTTTAGTGTGGATTCATATCCAGTAGGAACATCTGCAACAAGTATTACTTATGATGAGATTCCTTTGTTTTCTGCTCAGAGAGTAGATCCAGATACTATTTCACCAACTGGTGAATATGATCTTAGAGATGCAATAGATTTCAGACCAAGACTTGGTGATTATAATATAGCTAATGTATTTAATACTGGTTCATTTTCTACTACACCATTTTCTTTTGCAATGAGAAGTTCTGGCGTAACTGGTGCTAATGGATTTGAAGCTTCAAACGCTTCATTAGTCGATGTCCCAAAAACAGATGATACTTTTGATGCATCTTTCAATTATTATTTACCACAAAATGCAGCCTTATGGTTAGACTCTGAAGGAGATTTTAAAACAGTAGTAGGTGCAGCCGCAGAGAATCCAGAAAATCCTGTAGGTCTTGAAGATGCGATGCAGATTGCAGAATTTAGAATTCCTCAATATACCTTTGCACCTTCAGATGTTGGTATGCGAAGGTTAAAGAATCGCAGATTTACTATGAGGGATATTGGTAAGATTAGTGAAAGAGTTGAAAACTTAGAATATTATTCTCAACTGAATATGTTAGAGAAGGATACTGAATCTTATCAAATACAAGATGCTGATGGTTTAGATAGATTTAAGAATGGATTTATCGTAGACAATTTTACAGGCCATAGTGTGGGGAACGCCCTACATCCAGATTATTCTAACTCTATGGATATGGCTAATGGTATTCTAAGACCAGAGTTTAAACATAGAATGTTGACTTTGGAAGAGAATGTTTCTACTGATGCACTTAGAACTGCAGCTGGGTATCAAAAGACAGGAGATTTATTAACCCTTCCATATTCTGAAGTAGAAATGGTTAATCAACCATATGCTTCCAGAATAGAAAATGTAAATCCATTTAATGTTATGGCCTGGATTGGTTCTATTGACCTTGATCCTTCTTCAGATATTTGGAAAGATACTAGTCGTATGCCTAACCTTGTTATTAATCGAGAAGGAAATTATGATTCCTTTATTGCACGAAACGGAGGTAGTGCAGTCAATACAGTTTGGAACGAATGGGAAACTTTCTGGACAGGAACAAAATCAAACTCAGTAGAGTGGAGAGATCCATCATGGAATAATGCAAGAGCGGTAGTTCCTTTCAGAAGAGTTATGGAAACTACAGTTACAACAACTACATCAAAACAATCAAGACAAGGTGTTCGTACTGCAATTACTCCAAGAATTGATCATGAATCTAAAGGGGATAGAGTTGTTAGTACAGAAATTCTTCCTTATTGTCGTGCTAGAACTGTTAATTTTACAGCGAAAGTTTTCAAACCAAGAACGAGACTATTTGTATTTTTTGATAATGTGAATGTAACACAATATGTTACTCCAACACCCCCTTATATTAATAAATACACATTAAGTAATGGAGCTATTACTAATTCTGCAACAACAATCACCGTTGATTCTACTGGTTTATTTGATACTAGTGGGTCAATTACAATAGATAGTGAAATTATTACATATACTGGAAAGTCTGGTACTACCTTTACTGGATGTACTAGAGCTTCAGGTGCTGTTGCACATGATGATAATGTATATGTTTATAAAACAGGTGTCGCAGGAGATCCACTTATTACAGGAGCCACAGGAAAATGTGCTGGAGTATTTAATATACCAGATCCAAACATTTCTGGAAACCCTGCATTTAAAGTAGGTGAAAGAATTTTCAGATTAACTTCTGATATAACAAATGGTATACTCTCTGGTGATACAGATACCGCTGGTGAAACAACTTATTTTGCAAAGGGGCTTCTTGATAACATTCAGGAAACTATTATTGCAACTAGAAACGCTAGTGTTAGTAGTAGTACTCTTGAGCAAGGTCGAGTCGTTTCTTCCACAAGGTCATCTGATAAACAAGTTGGATGGTGGGATCCAGTTGCACAATCGTTCTTGATTGATGTTAAGGGCGGTGCATTTGTAACTTCTGTAAATTGTTATTTCCAATCAAAATCAGAAACAGTACCATTGCAATGTCAAATGCGTACAATGGTTAATGGTTATCCATCAACAACCATTCTACCATTCGGTACAGCTTCAGCTGAACCTTCAGAAGTTCAAATATCAGAGGATGCTTCATTACCTACTTTATTTACTTTTCCTTCACCAATATATTTACAGCAAGATGTAGAGTATTGTTTTGTCATCATGGCAAACACACAAGATTATTTGATATGGTTATCACATATGGGAGATGTAGAAGTCGGTGGAACCAGAACTATTTCTGACCAACCATATGCTGGAGTATTGTTCAAATCTCAAAATGCATCTACATGGTCAGCTGCACAAATGGAAGATTTAAAGTTTAGTATTAATCGTGCTAGTTTCTCAACATCTTCTGGTGTAGTGACTTTACAGAATCAAGCAATACCATCAGCTGCGTTAGGACAGTCACCAATTATAACAATTAAAACTAAGGCGTGGATTAAGGTAAGACATCTTAATCACGGAATGTATGCTGGTGCTAGTAATTATGTAACTATTTCTGGATTATCTGGAAATGTTACTACAAGTGGAGGAGCTTTTAATATTACTGCTTTTAATAAAACTTACACAGCAGGAAAAATATTAGAAGTTGGAATAGATCATTATATTTTAGATGTATCTGCGGAATTAACTGGAAGTGTTACGTTTACAGAATCAAAAGTAATGGGTGGAGCTATTGGATATGCAACTGAAAATTATATGATGGATACAGGAAAAGTAGTTTTACAATTGATGGAAATTGCTGGTTCTGATGTTACAACTAAAATTAGAACTACTACTGGAACTAGTGCTTCTAACACAGAAGGATATTCTGGTGGAAATGAAACCTCATTTAATATTCTTGCAGGATCATCAGCATTGGAAGTATCACCAAATGAAAATGTTGATTTTTTAGTACCAACAATGGTAGCCTCTCAAGAAAATGAGGATAATCAGATGAGTGGTAATAAGTCATTTGAAGTACTTGCAACTTTGAGTACAGGGGTTGAAAATATTACTCCTGTAATTGATACACAACGCATGGGAATGATTTGTGTCCAAAATAGAATAAACAATATTAATGTAATTACAGATTTATATTCTGGCCCAGTTACCACAGCCGATTCAGAAGTTTTTGCAGATGCATATAAACCTAAAACAGCTGCACAGGGTGATGCAAATGTCGCTGTTTATATTACACGAAAAATAAGTTTAGCAAATTCTTCAACCTCATTGAAAGTAATGTTTGATGCAATATTATTCAGTTCAGCATATATTGATGTATTCTATAAAGTTCTAAAGTCTGATGATACTACTGCCTTTGACAATATTGAATGGGTATTAATGACTATTGATAAAGGTGTTTCAGAATCTACGGATTATAAAAACTTTAGAGAACGAACCTATGAAGTATCTGGACTAGATGGATTTATTGCATTTGCTGTGAAGATAGTAATGCGTGGAACTAAGTCTACAGAACCACCTTTCATTAAGGATTTCCGTACAATCGCATTAGCATTATGACACAGAAAGTGGAAAGTCATCCTGAATTATCAAGGGATGAATATAGTAAAGCTGTTACAAATGTAGATAATGATGCATATACAAAATATATGAATGGAGCTGTTGTTAGGAAACAACGTAATGCAGTTTTAGAGAGTAACACAGAAGAAATAAATAGTTTAAAAGAAGATGTGTCGGAGATAAAGGATATGCTTCGACAAATAATAAGTAAACAAAATGGCAACTAGAACTACAGAATCAACAAATACTTTAGAAACCTTTAGAGTTAATTTCAATGGGTTGGTAGATGATATAGGAAATGTAACTGGATCTGGAGCTGGAGCATCAGCTGGAGATCAACTTAGTACAAGTGCAACCACAGTTGTAGGAGCTATCAATGAAATTTTTGCAGGATTTAATTTATCATCACAAATAAGTGGTGAAGCTGACAACTTTATACAATCATCCAATGCAGAGACTTTAAATTTAATAGGTGGAACAGGTGTTCATGCTGGCTCAGAGACATCCAATATAGTCACAGATATAACAGCAGATGATACAATGTCATTTTTATTAAATGATACTTTACTTGGTATAACAAGTGTACAATTAAACTTAATAACCCCTTTAGGAAATGGTACTCCTGTATCCACAGATCCAGTTGTATTCGGTACAGCTCTAGATGGTTCAGGAACAAATTACAATGTAAAATTTGCAAGTCCCGGCGATGCCAATATTGATTTTGGTTCAACTCAAGGGTTTGCTGCAGCAATGTCAGTTGCGTTAGGATGATAATAAAAGATTATAAATATAATAAGAACTTGGAGTAAACAATGGCCAACAATTTTAAGAACGCTGTCAAAAGAAATATATCAGCTGACAGTACTTTACCAACAACAATATATTCAGCACCAGACTCTAAAAAAGCAATTGCTATAGAAATCGATGTTGCAAACAAAAGCACAGCTGGTGTTGTAGTTACAGTACAATTAGAAGATGAGAGTGCAAACCTAGCAGGAACTACTGCACAACAAGTCAGTACTGTAGCAACAGATGCTACAGGAAATTTGACAACCGCCGCAGTTCATGGTTTAGTTTTGAATGATAGAATAATATTTACAAATGGTACAGATCCTAGTTTCACAAATGCTTCATTACCACCTAGTGCTGATGCTGCTCTTTCAGAAACTAGAATGTATTATATACAAAAAATACAATCAACAACTATAATTAGAATTGCAGAAACTAGAAATGCATCAAGTGCATTAACATTTGACACTAATGGTGCTTCAGTTGTATTCACAAAAATTCATATAGCTGATGTAATTAAAGATGCACCAGTACCAGTAGGTGGTACATTAAAAGTTATTTCTGGCCAGAAGTTAGTATTAGAATCTACAGCGGTTGGTAATAACGATAAGATTTATGCATACTGTTCATCTGCAAATAACGTAGATTGCATTGCATCTGTATTAGAAGATGTCTCATAAGGAAAACAAATGTCGTATATAGGAAATCAATCTGAGAATAAAGTAAGTCCTGCTTTCATGAGGGAGACATTATCTCCCGATGGATCAGCGACATATTTTGACCTATTACATGATGTTCCTGGCTATAATGCAGAAACCCTTTTAGTCACAGTCAATAATGTTATTCAGGAACCAGTTAATGCCTATACCATTATCAATGATGCAAATCTCAGACCTCGCAGATTAAACTTTGGTGTGGCTCTTGCATCTACAGATTCACTCTATGTGGTTCATCGTGGTTCAGGAGAACTTTACCATACACCGCCTGCAAATTCTGTAGGAGCTACTGCATTACAAGACAACTTGAAATCTGGAAATGTAGATTCATTTACTGCAACGGCAGGACAGACTGCATTTACATTATCCGAAATACCTCTTAATGCAACTTCAATTAATGTATATGTAAATGGTATATTTCAAAAACCAACTACAAACTATACAGTCACAGGAAGTTCAACAACCCTGACATTATCTAGTGGAATATTACTCAATGATGAAGTAGATGTTCATCACAATACAATCAGATCTACTGTTTCTCATGTTCCAGATGGTGGAGTAACAACTTCAAAAATTGCAGATGCCGTTGGTATTGAGGATTCTTATTTTAAAATTCCATCAGTCACAACTACTCAAAGAGATGCATTAACTGCAGCTGTTGGTATGATAATATACAATACTACTCTTGGTATAATGCAACAGTATAATGCACAAGGATGGGCTTCAATAGATTCACCCCCTACAGTTTCCTCATTAAATTATCCTGGCGATGATACCGCATTAGATACTGTAGGTGAATTTAATCTTACAAGTTCCACTACTGCAAGTGGAGATGCAACAATAACAGTATCCGCTACTACTAATTTAAAACAAGGTATGTTGATTACTGGAACTGGTATTCCTTCTAGCGCAACTGTTTTAACTATAACAGATAGTACTCATTTTGAACTTTCTGCAAACGCTACTGCAACTGGAAGTGCTAATGTTACATTAACCTGTAACACACAAACCCTTGTAATTACTGGTACTAATTTTCAAACTGGTGCAACTGTTACGATTGATGGAACTGCTCCTAGTATAGTAACAAGGAACAGTTCAACCCAAATTACTATTACTGGTACTCCTGCAAAGACAGCAGGAACTAAGGTTAATGGTTTGGTAGTAACTAATCCAACAGGTTTGTCAGGAAGTATTGATATTGACTATAGTGCTTTACCTGCTTGGACAACTGCTTCTGGAAATGTTTTAACTGCTTTACCTTCAACAATCTCTACAATAGACCTAGCCGCAACAAGTGCAACTTCTTATGCAATAACATCTGGTGCATTACCTACTGGTTTAGCAATGAGTACATCTACTGGTGATATTACAGGAACCATGAGTGGTACTGCCGCAACTTATAATTTTACTGTTAATGCAACAGATGCACAGGCACAAAGTTCTCCTAGATTATTTAATATCATACTGAATTCTCCTAAAGGAATTTCTGTAACAGGTGGGACATTAACCACAGATGGTGATTATAAAGTTTATCGATGGGTTAATGTTACACAAGCTAGTGCCTTTACTATTTATTCGTCACACTCCGGTTCAAGTCAATGGGAAATAACAAACGATTTGTTGGATTATCTTGTTGTTGCAGGAGGAGCAAGCGGAGGAAGTAATGGTACATCTGGTGCCGCTGGCGGTGGTGGAGGTGCAGGAGAAATGCTTTATGTCACAAGTTGGACACCAACCCTTGTTGCACATGATATAATTGCAGGAACAGGAGGAGCAGCCCCTGTCGCAGGTGCTCAAGGAGTTGATGGAGTTGATACAAAGATTAATATTAATGGTGGATCAGATATAAAAGTTATGAATGGTGGGGGTGGTGGAGGTAGAGGACACTCAACTGGAGTAGGTAATGCAGGTGGTTCTGGCGGTGGTGGTACTGGTAATGGTGGTGCTGCTGGTGGTGCATCTTCAAAATTGGGTGCTGGATTAGGAAATGCTGGAGGTACTGGATATGCCGCAGCTGGTGGAGGTGGAGGCGGTGGTTCTGCTTCTGTCGGTGCTAATGCTTACAGTAATGGTGGTGGAAATGGAGGCACAGGAACATCTAATTCAATAACAGGATCAGCAGTAATTTATGCAATGGGTGGTGGAGGTGCTGGATATGCCGCCGCCGATAACTTTGGGCTTGGTGGAGGAATAAGTGCAACTACATCTGGTAATGGCGCTTCTCCTGTTGGTAATAATAATGGAGTTGCGGCAACCACTACATATCCCGGCTCTGGAGGTGGTGGAGCTTCTTATGATGCTTCTGGGGCTAATGAAGTTGGAGGTGCTGGTTCTGCTGGTGTAGTTATTATTAGATGGAAATTTCAGTAATTAAAAATTAAAAGGAAACAAACATGACAAGAGTAATAGAGATAACAAATGTCTGAAGGATACATAGGATTAGCACCATCATACGGTGTATTTCAGAAACAAGTCATTGCAGGAACAACTGCATCGATTTATGACTTGGATTTTGATGTAGTTCAATCGACACAACTGTTTGTTTCTCTTGATGGTATCGTACAGGAGCCAGACTATGCATTTTCCATAGGGAGAAGTGCAGCTGGACAAATGCAGATTACTTTTGCAGAGGCCCTTACAGTAAATACTGCAACTGGAAATACTACTCAAAACTCTGCAAGTCTTACTAACATTACAACTACGAATTTTAATGTAGGTTCAGCAATCTCTGGAACAGGGATACCAGCAAGTACTTTTGTAAGTGCTATTGCAACAGCAGGAACCTCAAGTAACGGAACATTAACCCTTTCCAATAATGCAACAGCTGCAGGCACAGGAGTCACCTTCTCTAGTGGTGCAAGAGTCTTTGTAGTCTATCTTGGAAAACAATTACTTACTCCATCAACTACTGATGATGCAACCGTACCATTGGTGGAACACCAGAATGGAGATGGATCAACAGTTGCTTATAGTTTAACCAGAACACCCCCAAATCAAGCAAGTATCTTGGTATTCGTGGATGGTGTTTTCCAGAGGGGTTCAGGAAATGCATATACACTTTCTGGATCAACAATTACTTTTACAGGGGCTCCGCCTACAGGAACGAATAATGTTACAGTACATTATGTAGCAACTCAGAACAATTCAGTTCCTACAGTCGTAGATGCTTCGATAACAAATGCAAAATTAAGTCTTGATTATACCGATTCAACATACAGGGCTCCAACTATTGATAACTCATTTGCAGCCGCAACCAAGACTATAAAACAAATTAGTACTACAAGATACTATGGGGTGAATGATGTCTTAGTACTCTTAAACGGAATTTGTCTAATACCAACAACTGACTATACAATCAGTACTACGACACTTACATTAGTCGAGGGTGCTCCGGCCGCCGCTTCTAGTTTAGTAGTACGTTATCTTGCACTATAAATATAAGAAATAGGAAACAATGGCAGTAACAACTAACACACGAAAACTCGCAGCTCTATTGGGAGCAAGTGGTGCAGGAATAGGTACTGACGGACTCATGCAACCAGCTGGAATTGATGCAGATATGGCATCTCAAGCAGAGTTGGATGCTCTGGAAACTGAGACTGATGAGATGCGAACTAATCAAGCAATCATAGCTATCAGGCAAGCAGCAGACCATAATGATGTAAAGTATAGTCTCCAAGACAGAATCATAGATAATTATTATGATGCTTCAGGAATAGATGCTACACCTTCTACTAATCATGTATTAGCTTCTGGTGTTTATGCAGGTTCAGTAGCTGTATCGGGCATATCTACTATAACTGGTGGTGGTGGTACTGCGGCAAGTGGCACAACTGGTGGTGCAGGTGGTACTGGTTCGGGTGGTGCATCTCATGGAACAGGAGGAGCAGGAAGTTCTGGAGTGGGTTCAGGTACAATATCTCGTGGTGGTAATGGTTCTGGTACTATTACTGGTGCTGGTGGAGGTAGTGGTGGTCAAGGAAGTGCCGCTACTCTTTCTGCTGAGCAACCTATAGGTGGAAATGGTTCTGCCGCTCACTATACTGGTGGTGGTGCTGGTGGAGGAACAGATTGGGATGGAGTCACCGGTCAAGCAGCTGCGGCTGGTGGAACTGGTTATAAAGCTGGAGGAATTGGCGGGACAATGGATGCTTCTGCCGGAGATGGACTTGGAGAAGGTGGTGTTGGAACTACTTATGGTGGTGGTCAAAAAGGTACAGATGGATCATCGAGAAAAAATGCTGGAGGTGGTGGCGGATGGCCCGGAGGAGGCGGAGGAGGAGTCGGTGATCAACAAAATTCAAATACTGGTGGTGGTAGTGGAGGTGGTGCTACAGGTGGTGTTATTATTACATATACTGACTCAAGTAATGTTGCACAAGCTATAAAGAAATTTAATGGTACATCATATACAGTACCTTCTGGTGCTACTAATTTGATACTTTGGGCTATTGGCGGTGGTGGTAGTGGTGCTGGCGAGTCAGGTGGGGCAAGCTCAAGTGGAGGTGGTGGAGGTGGAGGAGGTGTATCCAAATCTGCTACTCTCGCCCTTGCTGGAGGTATAGTTGTTAATTATGTGATTGGTGCAGGAGGTGCCCGTACTACATCAACAACAGGAAATAATGGTGTGTCTACCACAGCTACTACAGCTGACTCAGATACACCAGGCAGTTTAACCCTTCAATCCACAGACACAGCCGCAGAAGCGGCTCCTACCAAAGCACACATGGTTACGTTGATAGAAGATTCGGGAGGAACACCAGCAACAATAAATACTGATATTAAAGGATATATTTCAAGAGATTCAGGAAGCACTTTCATAGAAGGAACATTGGTTGATGAAGGTGATTGGGGAACAAACAAGAGAATCCTAGCATTTCACGATTTATCTTTTACAGGAGCAAGTGGAACTGCAATGTGTTACAAAATCACCACACATAATCAATCAACAAGTAAAGAAACAAAAATACACGCAACCTCAATAGGTTGGAAATAATAAAAAACAATGGCAATACGAAGAACATTAGCACAATTTTCAGATGAGATAGTCGCAGCAGATATTGCAGCCAATGCAGTAGGTGCATCAGAACTTGCAGATGATGCAGTAGATACGGCTGCGATTGCAACGAATGCTGTAACTGCAACTGAAATAGTAGCAGGGGCAGTAACAGAAGCAAAACTTAATGCAGATGTTACTGATGGAAGTGCAATTATTACTGGTGTAAAACCTCACATCATCACAGATGTGTTGTATCCTGCTGTTGCTAATGTAATGTTAGATGGTACTACTGCATTATCTGCTGTTACAACTGGCCCGAATAGTTCTACTGTTGCATCTAGTAAATACGGAACAGTACAGTCTGACGGAAGGATGTACTACTACACAGACATCAAAGGAAGCAAGCCAATCAAAGACCCTAGAATTGGTAGTCATTTTGGAAGTCAGAGACATAAGTTTAAGTCAATGCAACAGTTAGAACAGGAGACTGCAACTCATGGTGAAAATGTTTATAGTATAGATGGTAGAAATTGGGCAAGAGCAGTTGGAGATTGGGTTTATCAGAATGGGGCTCATGGAGTATATTTACAAGGAGATAATGCAGGTGCGGCAGATTTTACTTGTTACATAGAATATACAGGATATTTTAATCGTTCTAATTTTATAGCTACGAGTTATGACGATACTATAATGAATATCTCTATTGATGGTGTAGTTACCTCAAATTTTACTGGAAATGATACTACTGTTAATTCTCCTTTAACTGGAAGATTTGTTGATGCTGGTAGTGTAATTAACCTACCTTTTACTCCAACATTAGGTATTCATACAGTTAGAATTGGGGGTGATAGCAACCAACTTCTAAGACTTTATGGCATAGAACTAATAGCCCAAGACACCACATCAACTACAACCAAATCACAGATACAGATACCAAGTCAAAATGTAGTATCCTACGGAAAGAAGTTTACAGTCTCAGGGACACCACACTACAATCCATTTGCATTTAAGACTGATGGATCAACTGTATGGGCTTCTGGCGCACATAATGGTACTGCATGGCCTATAGGAACAGGTTCTAGTACCAATATTGATACTGCAACTTCACTAGGTTTAGCGGCATGGTTACACAGTTCCAATTACTATAAACCTTACAATGGAGGAAGAGTAGTTAAGTGGGTTGCTAATGATGGAACGATTAAGACATCCGTAAACATGATGCCACCTAATGCTCGTAATGCAGATGGACTTGCTGTTTCTGCTAAAGCAAATGCTTCTATTGCAAACAATACTTATCTACCAACCTTTGAAGCAGGAGCAATAGACTACTCACAATCAGAAGTTGCAAAAACTTTTTATAATAGAGAGTTTGGGAATGGTGCAGCTAATGGAGGAACAGGTGCTACTTATGCAGATTCAAGTATGATTAAAGCTAGTGTCACTGATAATACTGCCTATGTGATGGATGATGGATTAACATCTGCCGTAGCAAATCAAACAGAAGGATATACTCATGGTACAGGAGCAAATGCAGATGGCTTTTATGAATACCATACATTTATAGGTACAGGTTATACTTATATTATGACAAACGGAACAGTACTTCCTATAGCTCAGAATTTGCCTTATGGAACACATATTTTTAAAAAAACATATGTCAATGCGAGTAGTGAAATTGCATATATGGATGGTGTTCAAGTAAGGGCACAAGCTACTCATACCCAACAAGAGATGTCGTTCCACCAACCCAAGATGCCTCCAATTCCAGAGGATGCTGTAGTCATTGCAGATTATATGCTCATGGCAGACTTTGTTGCTGAAAGTGCAACTGTAACTCAAGCTACTATTTCCAAAGGAGTGAGAAGAATCTCAGCATCTAGGGATTGGTTTTATAATTCTGCTAATGCTCCAACTTTTAATCATGCAGTTCATACTGATAGATCACCAGATTTTTTAGCAGTACAAACTCATAGTTCAAGTACAATGACAGTAGAAATTCCTACTTTTAGTACACGAGCTATAGTTCAAGTTGAAGATATTGACCAAGCAGATCATGGTACAACATGGGCAGGAACAGATACAGAATCATCAAACACTAAGGTTCAGGGAACTAATAATTCAAATGATATAGCTATTACACCAGTAGCAACTTTAGGAGTAAATAAACTTATTCAAACTGTAAAATCGGCAGGGCATCAATTTTGTGGTGGTTGGGTAGCCTCTCCAATCCACACATCATCACACTACCAAACCTTTGAAACACCATTCCTGCATGAGTTAGTAGGAGGTGACAGGAACATGGAACAGACTAATCTGGTGGTGACTCCAGATGGTAAGACATGGGATGAGGTGACTAGGGATGTGGGGTATATGGGGCCGTCAACTCAACTATCTTGTAGTCGAGATGGAGGTCATATATCTGGTTCAAATCCTTTTATTTGGGATGAGTATCGAGGGAAAGATATTTATCCTTTTTTCAATAAAAATATTGTCATTGCTTATGACAGATTTATTATTCTTGAAGATGGTATATATGAGATAGATGTGCATTTTTATGCCAACGCAGTAGATTTTCAATTTTTTGTATATCAAAATGCAACTTCAGGTACTTATACAGCAGGAGTGAGTAATAGAACAGACCCAAGCGATACTACGACTTCCCAAAATATTATATGGGATATGAAAAGAGGAGATTATGTTTATATCAATATAGAAGTTGGGTCAACTCATAGTACTGCATCGCAAGCTAACGCATTAAAAATTACTAAATTAAATTAATATGTACATATCACACAAAGCAAACGTACTCCAGACAGTCCACGAAACAGAGTGGCAATGTCGGAGAAAAGTAAAAGGATTAAGTAAGTCTGAATACTGGACTTGGTTAGCTTCCGTTACTTCTGGTGATCCACCTGTAGTAGATTATTCTGGAGAAACTGGATACACAATCGTTGAATGCTCAGATGAGGATGTTCAGGCAAGACTGAATCAGTTAGGTGATTATCAAAGCAGTTCACCAGCAACAGGAACAGTCTACAACATCAAGTACTATGCTAGTAAAAGAGATGCAGAAGAAATCAAGGACAATGATGGAAACAGTCAAGACCCCAAAGTATACGTTCAGTCTCATTTCGTAGGACAAGA